>ENA-OYWS01000173-OYWS01000173.1-human-gut-metagenome-genome-assembly--contig:-NODE-173-length-33907-cov-9.164599_pt1 | contig 33907 bp, 30 predicted proteins | sample MGYA00244813_ERZ653402 | MGnify/ENA primary metagenome ERZ653402 (study PRJEB26926, sample SAMN06165021) | human gut metagenome | biome: ENVO:00009003; feature: ENVO:2100002; material: ENVO:00002003...
CTGTGGAGCTGTACGCAGGCTTTGGTAAGTCTGTTTACACCGCATTTGCAACCATCGGCGGCAACGCCGTGGGCGTTGTGGCAACCGGCAAGCAGCTGTGCCACAACTGCGTAGCCAAAGCTTCCCGCTTTGTGCGCCTGTGCGATGCCTTCAGCGTGCCTGTGGTCACCATCGTGGACACCGAGGGCTTTGTGCCCAGCGTTACCGATGACGTGGCTGGCGGCATCCGCGAGGCTGCCCGTCTGGCCGCTACCTACGCCGATGCTACCACCGCAAAGGTGGCTGTGCTGGCCGGCAAGGCTGTGGGCCCTGTGTACACCACTCTGGCTGCTGCCGATCTGCGCATTGCAGTGACCGGCTGCACCGTCAGCGCACTGGAGCCCAGCGCCGCTGTCAGCGTGCTGTACAAGGACGAGATCGATGCTTCCGACAACATCATTGCCGCCACCAAGGCTAAGACTGCTGTCTACACCGCTGAGGTGTGCAGCGCTGCCAGCGCAGTGGCCGCCGGTGCTGCCGATATGAGCTGTGATGCCGCTAATGTGCGCGCCAGCGTTGTGGCTGCACTGGAGCTGCTGAGCACCAAGCGCGCTGCCCGCCTGCCCAAGAAGCATGGCAATATGGCCCTGTAAGCGTCCGAATGTAAGTTAATTGAGTTCGATTTTGAATTGGAGGATCCTTCCATGAAGTACTACAATATTACTGTCAATGGTGTTGCTTACAGCGTTTCCGTTGAGGAAACTGCCGCAGGCGCTGCTCCTGTTGCCGCTGCTCCCGCAGCACCCGTCGCACCCAAGGCCGCTCCCGCTCCTGCAGCTGCTCCTAAGGCAGCCGCCGGTGCAGCCGGTGCTGTTGCCGTCAAGGCTCCCATGCCCGGCAACATCCTGAAGGTAAACGTCACCGCAGGTCAGGCCGTGAAGGAAGGCGACGTTCTGGTGGTTCTGGAAGCCATGAAGATGGAGAACGAGATTCTGGCGCCCAAGGCCTGCACCGTGAAGCAGGTTCTGGTTTCCAAGGGCTCCACCGTTGACACCGGTGCTACTCTGGTCGTCCTCGGCTAAGGAGGATACACCATGAGCATCAATATTGGTGAAGTCCTGTTAAATCTATGGCAGAAGTCCGGCTTCAACGCCATTTTCGTCGGCTTTGCCGACGGCGGCTGGCAGAATCTGGTGATGCTGATCATCGCCTGTGTGCTGCTGTACCTGGGCATCGTCAAGAAATTCGAGCCGCTGCTGCTGGTGGGCATTGCCTTCGGCTGCTTGCTGTCCAACCTGCCCCTGGGCGGTCTTTACCACCAGGAGCTGTGGGACAACTTCATGAATCCCGCAAGTGACCTGTATCACAGCTACGGCGCCATCATGCGGGAAGGCGGTCTGCTGGATATCTTCTATATCGGCGTCAAGACCTCCCTGTACCCCTGCCTGATCTTCATGGGCGTGGGCGCCATGACCGACTTTGGCCCCCTGCTCAGTAATCCCAAGAGCCTGCTGCTGGGCGCTGCCGCACAGCTGGGCGTGTTCGTTGCATTCCTGGGCGGCGTGCTGCTGGGCTTTACCGGCCCCCAGTCCGCTTCCATCGGCATCATCGGCGGCGCGGACGGCCCCACCGCCATTTTCCTGACCACCCGCCTGGCTCCCGAGCTGCTGGGCGCTATCGCCGTGGCCGCTTACTCCTACATGGCGTTGATCCCGCTGATTCAGCCCCCCATCATGAACCTGCTGACCTCCGCCGAGGATCGCAAGATCAAGATGGTGCAGACCCGTACCGTCTCCAAGGCCGAGAAGATCATCTTCCCCATCGTGGTCGTTATCTTCGTGGCGCTGCTGCTGCCTGACACCGCGCCTCTGATCGGCTGCCTGATGCTGGGCAACCTGTTCAAGGAGACCGGCGCTACTGACCGTCTCAGCGACACCGCACAGAACGCCCTGATGAACATCGTCACCATTCTGCTGTCCACCGCCGTGGGCGCCACCATGGTCGGCTCCACCTTCCTGACTGCCAGCACCCTGAAGATCGTGGTTCTGGGCGTCGTGGCCTTCGGCATTTCCACTGCCGGCGGCCTGTGGGGCGGCAACGTGATGTGCAAGCTCACCGGCCGGAAGGTCAATCCCCTGATCGGCTCCGCCGGTGTGTCCGCCGTTCCCATGGCTGCCCGTGTGTCCAACACCGTCGGCCAGAAGAACAACCCCTCCAACTTCCTGCTGATGCACGCCATGGGTCCCAACGTGGCCGGCGTTATCGGCTCCGCCATCGCGGCCGGCTTCCTGCTGTCCGTGTTCGGCTAATCGTATATCGTTTCCAACCGTGCCGGAGTGACCCTCCGGCACGGTTTTTTGTCCGCGCGGCAATTCCCCGATTGCATTCCGCAATGGCCTGTGATATACTTCTTAATAAAATCGTAATAAAAAGCCATCTTTGGCCGAATATGGGCAGAACATATCCCTTTATGGCACAGGGAGGAGTCATTTTATGCAGCAGTCAGGTCCCACCGAAATTGCCGTTTCCCGTCTGAAAGGCGGAGCATCCGTCACGCAGCTCCTTCACGAAGCCAACGGCCCCGCCCTTGGCGACTACCTTTTCCAGTTTCTGCGTAAAACGCCCCGTTCCGTCGAGACCATCGCGGGGCTTGCGGGACTGAACAAGTCCTCCCTTTACCGGATCCTGAACGCCGAGGTCAGCCCTCAGCGGAATGTGCTCCTGCGGCTTTCCCGCGTTCTGGGCATGAACCTGTCCGAGACCCAGAAGCTGCTGAAAATCGGAGACCTCGCTTCCCTGAGCGGTTCCAGCCCGCGGGACATCGTTATCATCGACGGCATTCTGCGGGAGCTGGACATTATAGACATCAACAACCATCTGGAAAAAAACGGCTTTTCTGACTTATTCAGCAAGAAATAACGAACGTCAGACAAGAAAGAGGATCGGGATATGGAAAATCGCAGATGTATGAAATGTATGCACGCGCTGGCGGCAGGGGAGACCTTCTGCTCGGAGTGCGGCCGCCCCTACGGCAGCGTGGAAACGGAGCCCTTTGCCCTGAAACCCGGAACGATTCTGGACGGGAAGTATCTGGTGGGCGAAATGCTGGGGCAGGGCGGCTTCGGCATCACTTATATCGGCTTTGACCTACTGCTGGAACAGAAGGTCGCCATCAAGGAATACTACCCCATGAGCACCGGCATGGTCAGCCGGGAAAACAGCACCACCGTTGTGTGGAGCAGCGCCGTCATGCAGAAATCCGGCATGGAAAAGGGCTTCGACAGCTTCCTGAAGGAAGCCCGGAAAATGGCAAAGCTGGGCGGTATTCCCGGTGTCGTCGGGGTCAAGTCCGTTTTCATCCAGAATGAGACCGCCTACATCGTCATGGACTTCATCGAGGGCGAAACACTGCTGAAAAAATTGCAGCGGGAAGGCCCCATGGATTACGGCACCTGCATCAACCTGATGACGCCCATCATGCAGGCGCTGGCGGAAGTCCATAAGCACGGCATCATTCACCGGGACATCAGCCCGGATAACATCATGGTGCAGAGTGACGGCAAGCTTATCCTTTTGGACTTGGGCGCGGCAAAAGACTTGGACATTCAGGGAAAGGACGGCAATGTGCAGTCCTCCCAGATGGTGGCCAAGCACGGGTTCAGCCCCGTGGAGCAGTACGGTCAGGCGGGGAAGATCGGCCCATGGACGGACGTTTACGCCATGGCCGCCACGATCTACTATTGCTGCACCGGCGTCCTGCCCCCCTCCGCCACCGACCGCATGATAGAGGACACCCTGACCTGCCGTCCGCGGCTGACGAAGGAGCAGTTTGACGTTCTGGCCTTCTGCATGAGCGTCCTGCCCCAGAAGCGCCCCCAGAATATGGACGCGCTGCTTCAGATCGTCACTCACCCGGTAGGAAAAACGCCGCCCGTCAGGGACGTCCCGAAAACCGAGCCGGTCCGGCCGGAAACCCGGAACCTCCAGCCGCCGAAGCCCGACCCCGGCCGTCCGCTTCCCAAATGGCTGATCCCCGGCATTGCGGCAGCTGTGGCGGTGATAGCCCTCATCATTTCCATCGGCAGCGGCGGGAAAAAGTCCACCACCGCTTCCTCCGTGAAAGCACCGGCCGCGCAGACCGTCGCCACGGAACCGGCGCCCACGGAACCGGCGCCCACTGCCCCTATGGAAGTCCATACTATGGCGGCAGCAAAGTTAGACTTTGATGAGGACGCCTTCTTCTGGGGTCAGGAGCGGTATATGCGCAAAGACGTAAAAACTCTGACCTTCCAAAGCTCTCTGCAAAATGTCCCCAGTAGTGCCAGGGACGTGTCAGAAGCTGGGGACGGAAGCGTGCTGGCCTGGATGGATAATGGCGATCTGTATGTAGCTGCTGACGGGGCGATCGCGCCAAATTCCGATGCTTCCTGGCTGTTTCAGAATTTTGTAAATTTGAAGACAATCGACTTTGGAAACTGCTTTGTCACCTCCAACGTAACACGGACAAACGGTATGTTCAACGGCTGCAGCAGTCTCACAAGCTTGGATTTATCTGGTTTTGATACTTCCAACGTAACATACATGGGTTGGATGTTCGGCAGTTGCGCGAGTCTGACCAGTTTGGATTTGACCAGCTTTGATACCTCCAAAGCGACAGATATGTCCAATATGTTTTACGGCTGTCACAGTCTGACCAGTTTGGATTTAACCAGCTTCGATACTTCCAGCGTGACAGACATGGGTTCTATGTTCGACGATTGTATGAGTTTGCCCCATCTGAATTTAACCAGCTTTGATACCTCCAAAGTAACGGACATGGCGTTTATGTTCACCAGCTGCAACAGCCTGACCAGACTGGATCTCAGTAACTTTGATACATCCAACGTGACGAACATGCTTTGGATGTTCGGCCTGTGTTATGACCTGACCAGCCTGAATCTGTCCAGTTTTGACGCCTCCGCCGTAACAGAAATGGACGACATATTCACCGGCTGTTACGTACTTACGGACCTCAACTGCTCCGATGCGCGTATTCTTAAGGAATACAACCGCCGCTGACCCCCCCATCACCCCCGCCCGGCTCTGCCTTTCAGAGCCGGGCGAATTTTTTCAAAATTGTCGCATGGCGTGCGACCGCAAATTCTGGAAATCTGATATACTAAATTTGCCAAATAATCAGTAGACAATAGTATCAAGCGGTGATATTATTTTACTGTAATGGTTCCAAAAAACGGCGGGAACCCCACGAGTTCCCCCGAAAGAAAGAGGAATGGACTATGGAAGTACGCAGATGTATGAAATGTATGCACGACCTGTCGGGAGGGATCGCCTACTGTCCGGAATGCGGGCGCGCTTACGGCAGCGTGCACGCGGAGCCTTTCGCGCTGAAGCCCGGTACGATCCTGAACGGAAAGTATCTGATGGGCGAAATGCTGGGGCAGGGCGGCTTCGGCATCACCTATATCGGACTTGATCTGCTGCTGCAGCAGAAGGTCGCCATCAAGGAATATTTCCCCACATGTACCGGCATGGTCAGCCGGGAAAATCGCTCCACCGTGGTGTGGAGCAGCGCCATGGTGGGGAAAACCGGCACCCAGCGGGGCTTCGACAGCTTTTTGAAGGAAGCCCGGAAAATGGCAAAGCTGGGCGGCATTCCCAACATCGTCGGGGTGAAATCGGTCTTCACACAGAATGAGACCGCCTACATCGTCATGGACTTTATCGAGGGCGAGACGCTGCAGCAGAAAATGCAGAAGAACGGCCCCATGGACTTTGACAGCTGCATCCGGCTCATGACGCCCATCATGCAGTCACTGGCAGAAGTCCACAAGCACGGTATCATTCACCGGGACATCAGCCCGGACAATATCATGGTGCAGCCGGACGGCAAGCCCGTCCTTCTGGACCTGGGCGCGGCAAAGGATTTGGATATTCAAGGAAAGGACGGCTCGATTCAGACCACCCAGATGGTCGCCAAACAGGGCTTCAGCCCCATCGAGCAGTACCGGAAGAACGCCAGCGTCGGCCCGTGGACGGACGTTTACTCTATGGCCGCCACGATCTACTACTGCTGCACCGGCACACTGCCGCCCACCTCTGTTGACCGGATCGTGGAAGACACCCTGACCTGCAAACCGCGGCTGACGAAGGAGCAGTTTGATGTTCTGGCCGCCGGTATGAGCATTCTGCCGCAGAAGCGCCCGCAGGACATGGCCGCCTTGCTGCAAATGGTCACCCGCCTGCAAAAAGGCGGGAAGGCCGAGCCGGTCAAGCCAGCCCCGCAGGCAGAACCGGCCAAAGCGCAGCAGACGACGCCAGTCCCTCCCAGACCGGCAGATGTGAAGCCGCCGGTCAAAAACGCGCCGCCGAAGACGCCGCAGAAAAAGCCGCTCCCCGCATGGCTGATACCCGCCGTGGCCGGTGTCGTCGCGGTGCTGGGAATCGTCGTCTGCATCGTGACCGCTACGGGAAAAGCGCCCAGGCAGAACGTCTCCATGAAAGCGGCCGCCACAGAACCGGTCTTGCAGCCCGCGCCTGCGGAAACCACGCCCAAGGCAACCACGCCCAAAGCAACCGTGCCCAAGGCCACGGAACCCAAGCCCGAACCCACTACGAAGCCTACACAGCCCAAGAACTATATCGAATATGTGGATGGTTACTGGGAAAGCACAAATCTGAAAGACGGGAACTTCAGTCTGAACGTCCATGCGCTGGTTTTTTACACCCCGCTGGTACGATGCAGGGAAATGACCGTCAATATGGAAGTATCCATGAACGCGGGAACAAAGTGCAAAGAATGGCAGGTGTGGGGAAGAGTGAACGGGCAGTTCCAGAAAATCGCCAAGATCTCCCTGCCCGCCGGTGACGGCGCTGCCTCCGAGACGATTACATTCGATACGCCGCTGACATTTGACGCGGTCATCGTAACGCCGACGGTGATCGGCGGGTATTCGTGGTCGATGGGTCTGTCCGTGACGGATGCTTGGCTTGCGGATTGATATGCAGAACAGTACGCGAAATCGGCGGGAACCCGAACGTTCCCCAAAAGAGAGGATTGAATTATGGAAGTACGCAGATGCATGAGATGTATGCATGAGCTGGCGGCAGATCAGAAGTTCTGCCCGGAGTGCGGCCGCCCTTACGGCAGCGTGAACACGGAGTCCTTCGCATTGAAGCCCGGCACGATTCTGGACGGAAAGTATCTGGTGGGCGAGATGCTGGGGCAGGGCGGCTTCGGCATCACCTACATAGGCTTTGACCTTTTGCTGGAACAGAAGGTCGCGATCAAAGAATATTTCCCCATGAGCACCGGCATGGTCAGCCGGGAAAACCGCTCCATGGTGGTGTGGAGCAACGCCATGATGGGAAAGACCGGCACCCAGAAGGGCTTTGACAGCTTCCTGAAAGAAGCCCGGAAAATGGCGAAGCTGGGCGGCATTCCCGGCGTTGTGGGGGTAAAATCCGTTTTCATCCAGAATGAAACGGCTTACATTGTCATGGACTTCATCGAGGGCGAGACGCTGCTGAAAAAGCTGCAGCGGGAGGGGCCGATGCCCTTCGACACCTGCCTGTCCCTGCTGACGCCCATCATTCAGGCGCTGGCAGAAGTTCACGAGCATGGCATTATCCATCGGGACATCAGCCCGGACAATATCATGGTGCGGCCGGACGGCAGGCTGATTTTGCTTGACCTTGGCGCGGCCAAGGACTTGGACATTCAGGGACGGGATGGCAACGTCCAGTCCTCCCAGATGGTGGCCAAACAGGGCTTCAGCCCCATCGAGCAGTATCAGCGCAACGCCAGCATTGGCCCATGGACGGACGTTTACGCCATGGCCGCCACGATTTACTATTGCTGCACCGGCATTCTGCCGCCCACGGCTGTGGACAGGATCGTGGATGACACCCTGACCTGCCAGCCTCTGCTGACGCAGGCGCAGTTTGACGTTCTGGCGTACTGCATGAGCATCCGGGCGGAAAACCGCCCCAAGAACATGACCGCGCTGCTGCAAATGACCACTCTCTCGTCGGAAAAGAAGAATGAGCCACTCAAGGAATTCTCGATGGCAGAGTCTCCCCGGCTGAAAGAGATAAAGGTTCCAGAGAGAGCAACCATCACCATGACTGCCCCGTCCGCAAACTTGGTCCACAGGAAATCCCGCGTAATGGTCAAAGCATCGTGCAGTTCTTTTGGTGTATACTTCTGGGGACAAAATCAGCATAAATGTACAGATGTAAAAAGGCTGACTTTCCAAAGCACCCTGAAAAACGCCCCCAGTTATGCCTGGGACGTCTCCAACACCAAAGATAGAAGCGTGCTGGCATGGATGATCAACGGCCACCTGTATGTAGCCGCCAACGGGACAATTGCAGCAAACTCTGACTCCTCCTGTATGTTTGCCAACTTCTCAAATATGAAAAAAATTGACTTTGGCAGCTGTCTTGACACCACCAAAGTGACAGATATGTCCAATATGTTTCTTGGTTGCAACAGTCTTGCCAGCTTGAATCTGACCAGTTTTGATACTTCCAATGTAATGGACATGTCTGGTATGTTTGAGGGATGCCCCAGCCTTACCAAATTAGATCTCAGCAGTTTTAATACATTTAATGTGAAAAGCATGTATCACATGTTTTCCGGATGCAGCAACCTAGTCAGCCTGAATCTCTCCCACTTTGGCTCCCCCTATGCAGCGGATACGACCGGGATGTTCAATCATTGCTACAAGTTGAAAAATATCAATTGTTTTTCCAGTAAAATTCTTGAGTCATATCACAGCCGCTAATTCAAGTACTACCTCCGCGCGGCTTTGCCACTCAAAACCGCGCAAACTTCTTCAAATTGTTGCACGCTGCGCAACCACAAATCCCGAAAACCTGCTATACTGAAATCATCCAAGGAAGCAAACCAGAAATTTCCGCAGTCCGGAAATAGGGAATGGACAATATTTCCAAAGGATGGTATACTTTTTCGCAGAGCAGGTCGTATTTAATCTCCCGGGGTTCCCGCGAGATGGTATAAAAAGGAGAGAGCAGTTATGAAATATGTATGTAAACGATTGGCCGCCATGGTAATGGTTCTGATCTGCCTGGCCGCCATGCTGGCGATCCCCGCCAGCGCCAAGACCGATCTTCCCACCGTCATCAGTCAGGCGAAAGAGGGCGTTGTGAAGCTTTTTGTCGTCGGCTTTTCCCCCGACGGCACACCCGCAGCCGCCGCCGTCGGCTCCGGCTTTGCCGTGGGGCAGAAGGGCAGCACGCCCGAATACTTCGTCACCAACTGGCATGTGGCGTCCGCCTACCTGAGTGAATATAACTACGCCTTCGATTCCGACCACGTCCGGATCTGGATCATGCTGGATAACTTCACCATCAGCGATGTCACCGATCTCCCCAGCGAAGCGACCTCCGTGGAATGCAGCATCGTGCGCATCGCCGAAAGCGGTTATCCCGACTACGCCATTCTGAGAGCCGCCCGCCCCGTCACGGAGTGCAAGCCCCTGCCCATCCGCTCCAGCGAAAGCGTCAAGCAGGGCGAGACCGTAGTCGCCCTCGGCTGCCCCGCCGTCGTAGACGATCTAAGCGCTACCGTGGGCAGCAATGACATCACCGCAACCAGGGGCACGGTTGCCAGACATATGGTCATGTCCGCCGCGGGAAACACCAATGTTCTTCTTCACGACGCCGTCATCTCCGGCGGCAACTCCGGCGGCCCCCTGATCGACGAAAACGGCAACGTGATCGGCCTGAACACCTACGGCATCGTGGATTCCTACTCCTGCGCCATTTACAGCGAGTACGTCACGCAGGCGCTGGATCAGATGGGCATCCCCTACATGAGCGCCGGAAGCTCGATCTCCGTCGTCACCATAGCGGCGGCAGCGGTCGCCGTGGCGGCAGTGGCCGTGGCCATCTACTTCCTCCTGCGCAACCGCAAGAGCACCGAGAAGTCCTCCAAGGAGGTTAACCCCGGCGTTGGCCCCGTCAGCACCGTCCCCGCAGACGGGTATAAGCCCTCCTTCCGGGTGCAGCTGCCGGATGGCAGAATTATTCCCGTACCGGCAGGCAAGGTCGCCGTCGGCCGTGACCCCAGCTGCCAGATCCGTCTCCCGGAGAGCGCCGCCGCCGTCAGCCGCAGGCACTGCACGCTGGAGAATAGCGGCGAGTTCCTGATCCTCGTAGACGAAGGCTCCCGCAACGGCACCTTCATCCACGGCAAGCGCGTCCCCGCCGGGACAAAGGTCGCCCTGAAGCACGGCAGCAGCTTCTGCGTCGGTACTTCCGAAAACCGCATCACCGTCTGTTAACAAACAATATCAACACCATTTACATACAGGAGGTTCATTATTATGGAAATCGTTCGCTGCAGCAAAGGTCACTTTTATGACTCGGAAGAAAACGCTACCTGCCCGATGTGCGCCGCCGAGGCCGCGAGAAACAAAAATCCCCTTGGGAACAACATCCTTGAAGACGGGATTATACCCACCGAATATTTTGGCCAGACCGGCGACAGCTACGCCGTAGATAACACCCCCTCCCCGACCATGCCTGTTGACCCGAACGGCGGCAAGGTGCAGGGCTACCAGCCCACCGTGAGCGCTGACTATCAGCATGTCCAGTCCAGCAGCAACGGCAATATGGGTGCCTACCCGAAGACGGAGCCTATTTCCCCCGTAGCTGCAAGCAGTGAGGAAAGCACCACCTTTGACCCTGTAGTTGGCTGGCTGGTGTGCATCGAGGGCGCCGCGAAGGGCACTGACTACCGCATTCACAGCCAGAACAACTACATTGGCCGCAGCGCCAGGATGGACATTTCCATCCCCGGAGACCCCCACATCAGCGCGGAGAATTCCGCCATCATCGCCTATGACAACGAGGATCGCGTCTTTTACTTTGGCCCCGGTTCCGGCCGCAATATCGTGCGGGTAAATGGGAAGCCCGCTCTCAGCGTAGAGAAAATCGAAGCCTACGACGTTCTGACGATTGGTACGACGAAGCTGTTATTTGTGCCGCTTTGCGGAGATCGGTTTGATTGGAATGAAAAGAAATAAAGCAGCAATGATAAAGCGCAGGCAGTCTCTGCTGGCCGTAATGGCGGTGGTGCTGATCCTCGCGTCCATCGGCACGGGCTATCTGGGCTTCGTATACGACCCGGGAGAAGATGTGCCCGGTGGCTCCCCGCTGCCGACCGGGGTTAATCCCGTCTCGGCTACGGCGACGGGTGCAACCGAAGAAACGACCGTAGGCACGGAAACAACTGCGCCTGCCACTGTTGAGACTACAGAGGCAACGAGTGTTCCCATGGAGGCCGACGGGGCAGAGGCAGCGCCTGCCAAAAAAGACGGATCGGACAAAGCAACCGCTCCCACTGATGAGGCCCCGGCAACTACCGAAGCCCCCCCGGCGACCACCGAGGCCCCCCCGGCAACTACCGAGAACACCCCAGCAGCTACCGAGGTACCCCCGGCGACTACTGAGAAACCCGCGGCAAATATCGAGGAACCCCCGGCAACTACCGAGGCTCCCATAAGACCCGCCAGTGAGAATTTTGACCCCGGCGATGCATTCCCTCCATCCAGCACCGCCACAGAAGAACCCCCTCACTCCGGCATCTACATTAATCCCCATACATTCACCCAACCGGCTTCTGAAGAAACCGCCCCATCGGCTTCTGAAGACACCACACCGACGGTTACGAGCGAACCCACCTCCCCTCGCAAATCCACCCCCGGTTTCCGTCTTGTCATGCAGATCGCCTGCTTCGTTTTCGCGGCGGGCGCATGCGTGGATATCCTGCTGCTGGCAATGCTGCGCAAGAACGTCCGCGACCATGAGTGCTCGGGCGAACAGCCCATGGAGCCTCCCACACCCGCGGAGGTACATTCCGTTCCCATCACCAAGGAAACCGTGGAGGAAACGGTCTGCCCCATCCCCGGTGTCTCCATCGGCAAGATACATGATATCGGCAGGCGGGATTACCAGCAGGACAGCTTCGGTCAGACGGCCGTGCTCCGCAATACGGGCATTCTGGCGGTTCTGGCCGACGGCATGGGTGGCCTCTCCGGCGGAGAACGGGTCAGCCAGAAGATCGTCATGGAGGCGCTGACCTTCGGCTCCACCCTTCAGGCGAATCAGGTTCCCACCGCGCTGCCGGGTATGGTGGCCGGTATCAACCGCGCCGTCAATCAGATGCTCGGCCCCAAGGGGCTTTACACCAGCGGCTCCACGGTGGTGTCCGCCCTGATCACGGGCAATGCGCTGCGGTGGATCTCCGTGGGCGACAGCCGGGTCTATCTGTACCGGGACGGTCAGATCAGCCAGCTTTCCCGTGACCACGATCTGCTGCAGGACTGGATGCCCGACATTCTGGAGGGCAAGCGCTCCATGGCGGAAGCCCTGCGCGACCCCAACGGACGGAAGCTCACCAGCTTCATCGGCATGGGCGAGCTGCGCCATGTGGACTACAACCGCACGCCCATCCCCCTGCTCCCCGGTGACCGGGTGCTGCTGATGAGCGACGGCGTCTACGGCACTGTAAGCGACGCCGAAATGGCGGCCATCCTGCGCGATTGCGGCAGCGTCCAGCTGGCCGCGTCCCACATCGGCCAGCGGATCATGGGCGCTGCCCTGCCGTATCAGGACAACTACACGCTGATCGTTCTGGGCTACGACCCGCCCGATCAGCCCAGAAACAACAGGTAAACAGCTATGGTAATTGAAGGGTATTGGTATACAAATATCGGCAGCCGGTCTGAAAACGAGGATTCCTGCGCCTATTTCAGTCCGGGACCGGATCAGTACTGCGCCGTCATCTGCGACGGTCTGGGAGGCCACGGCGGCGGAAAGGCCGCGTCCTCCATCGGCGTCAAGGCGCTTTCCCAGTGGCAGGCGGATGAGGCGCTGCCCTCCGGCGAGACGATTCTCGCATGGATGAACGAGGCGAACCGGAACATCCTCGCCACCCGCGCCAACGCCAACCAGATGAAGACCACGGCGGTCGCGCTGTATCTTTACAAAAATCAGGCGGTATGGGCACACATCGGCGACAGCCGGCTGTACCACTTCCACAACGGCGTCCTCGCGGACTACACGGAGGATCACAGCCTCGCCCAGCTTTCCATCAAAATGGGCGAGCTGCATTCCCGGTCGGAAATTCCGTCCTTTGATGGCAGGAGCAAGCTGTTCCGGGTCATCGGCGACGACGAGATCAAGCCCCAGCTTCATGCGCCCGTCACGCTTTCCCCCGGAGACCATGCGTTTCTGCTGTGCTCCGACGGTCTGTGGGAGCGGCTGCTGGAGGACGAGATCATGCTCGACCTTCACAAGGCCGCCACGGCGGAGGAATGGGTATATCTGCTCCGCTGCCGCGCCATGATGCGGAAAAGCACGGATGTGGACAACAACACCGCCATCGCAATTTGGATAAAGGAGTAGTCAAAATGAAAAGAATAACCGCATTCTTAGGATGCGTCTGCCTGTTTTTGTTTCTGCTCTGCCCCACGGTCAGCGCGCAGGCCGCTGAACTGAATTCGTTTCTGACCTTTCACGAGATCGTGACGGAGGAGCATCAGAATGACCTTCTCGTCTACGGCACCGTCCTTCCCGAAAACGGAAGCCTGACGGTTTCCATCGATTCTCAGCAGATCTCCGACCCCGTCCTGACCACCGTGCGTCAGGAAAAGCTGCCCACCACGGTATACTGTCTGGTGGACATCTCCACCCATATGTCCAAGGAGCAGATCGAGCAGCAGACGGACATTCTGGACATCATCAGCAGCCGCATGGGCGAGGGTGACTCCATGGTCATCACCACCGTGGGCAGCAAAGTCGTTGAGGGCGCCGTCCTCGACACCATGGACGCCCGCACCGCCGCCATCGACACTCTTAAGCGCGACGGCGTCAGAGCGGATATGTACAGCGCCATCGTGGAAGCCATGGGCAGTCTGGAAAAGAAGACCAGCTACTGCACGAACCGGTGCCTGCTGATCCTCTCCGACGGCATTCTCGCCGACGGCGGCACCACCCAGCAGCGGGCCATCGACGTGGTCAGCGCCACCTCCATCCCGGTCTACGCCATCGGTATCACCGGCAGCTCCACCTCTGCCTATTCTCTGACAAACGCCGACAACATGCTGAAAATGGCGGAGGTTTCCAGAGGCGGCATCGGTCTGGTTCCCGCCGAGGAAAAGATCTCCGCCGCCGCCGCGGCTCAGCAGGTCTGGGAAACCATTCAGGACGGCTCCGTCATCAAAATCGACCTTGCCTTCGTGACCTCCAACAGCAACAACGCCACGGTTCGCGCCGCCTACGAGCTGGGCGATACCCGGTGGGAAGATTCCGTCGCCGTTGACCTGACCACGGTTCCCGCCGCCATCCCGGCCGCTCCCACCGGCGTTACCGACCCCACCGATGTGGTCGAGGAGCCGGAAGCGCAGACCTCCGTTATGGACTGGGTTCGGGAAAATCTCATTCTGGTCATCTGCTGCGCGGTCGCACTGGTAGCCGTGATCGTGGTGATCGTCGTGGTCGCGGTGAACAACAGCCGGAAGAAGCAGGAGCAGTGGCTTCGGGATAGGGATCTTCCGACCATCAATAACAACCCCGTCATCGATAACACCCCCGTCATGGCGTCCATCCCCTCCACCGGCGATTTTGATATTCCTACGACGACCCCCGTTCCGGACGAGTCGTGGGTCGCCACCAAGCCCGTGACCCCCAGCGGCGGCGTGACTGTCCAGATGACCGTCGCGTCCCATCAGGATGTTTCCACCAGCTTCACCCTTGCACCCCATACGCCTCAGGTTCTGGGTCGTGACGACCGCGCCGACATCATTCTCAACGCGGAAGACTACCAGCTTTCCGGCAAGCACTGCACCGTGGAATGGGACGGCAGCTACCTGTACATTCAGGACATGGGTTCGACCAACGGCACCGTCCTCAACGGCACCAATCTGAAACCGGACACCTGGAGCCGCGTAAAGAACGGCGCAGTTCTCCACATGGGCAGCTTCGACTATCAGGTCGCCCTGAATCCGGAAAAGTAAATTCACCCACCACTTTCCCGACAGCCGTGAGGCTGTCGGGAAATGCCGGTTATGGGCAAATTTGCAAAAAGGAGAAACCATATGCAATACATCCGAATCACAAGCGAAAACATTGACTCCGAGCACATCTGCTGCGCCATGTCGGGCAAGCAGAGCGTCGCGAAAAAGGCGTGGCTCAAGGAGCGGTTCGCGGAGGGGCTGGTTTTTTACCGCAGCGAAGAACGGGGCAAGTGCTTCATCGAATACATTCCGGCAGAGAACGCGTGGGTCCCCATCGACGCGCCGGGGTATCTTTACATCAACTGCCTGTGGATCGCCGGGTCCATGAAAGGGCATGGGTATTCCTCCGACCTGCTGAATGAGTGCATCCGGGACGCCAAAGCGCAGGGGCGGCAGGGGATATGCATCCTTTCTGCGGAGGGCAGGAAGCGGGAGTTTCTTTCCGACCCCAAGTATCTGGCCTACAAGGGCTTTACCGTCGCGGACACCTCGGACTGCGGGATCACCCTCATGTATCTGCCGCTGACGCCGTCGGCGGAGAGGCCAAAGTTTAAGAAATGCGCCAAGCATCCGCAAATCGGGGAGAGCGGCTTCGTTCTCTATTATACGGATCAGTGTCCGTTCACCTATTACTGGGTGCCCCGGGTGGCGGAAGCGGCCGCGGCACACGGCATTCCCCTGAAAACCGTCCGGATCACGGACAGGGAAACCGCGCAGAATCTCCCCGCCCCGGTGACCACCTACGCACTGTTCCGGGACGGGAAGTTCGTGACCCACGCCATTCAGTCCGATAAGAAGTTCCTCGCCCTCGCGGGAGTGAAGGGCTGACGCTTTAACAGAACAAGATATATTTTTTAGGAAGGAATGATAGTACAGTGACAACACACTCGAAATTGATATATGCATTAAAAGATGGCAATATCGTAAGTATTGATGATGTACCAAGCGGAAAGAAATGCGGGTGTGTTTGCCCTGCGTGCGGTGACGAACTTATAGCGCGCAAAGGGGAGAAGCGTATGCATCACTTTGCGCACCGTTCAAATGAGGACTGCGAATATGGATATGAGTCTTCCTTACATTTGGCAGCAAAAGACATTCTTTCGCGCTCAGAGAAAATGGTCATTCCTCCCGTCTATGTCGAATTTCCGCAATCCGGCAAGTCGAAAGAACTGCTATATCTGAAAAAGGAGATTCCTGTTGACCGTGTCGAACTGGAAAAACGTTTTGATGACATCATACCGGATATCGTAGTATATTCTGGTGATAAATATTTCTTTATAGAAATCTATGTTTCCCATCCCATTGACGATGAAAAGCTGAAAAAGTTGGAGGAGAAGAATATATCCACCATTGAAATCGATTTAAGCAAAATAAAAAGAGAGATTTCTGTTGAAGAATTGTCGGATATTCTGCTCAAGGCCAGCGATCGGAAATCGTGGAAATATAATGCTGTATCTGACAAATGGTATCAACGATTTGTAGATTTCTCGGATGAATTGCCTTTAACTCGGCTCGGAGCTGGAACATATGTTGATAGATGTCCCCTTGGAGTCCCAGGCCTTAACAGGACATATTATGCAAATGTTCGAGATGAATGCATGCGTTGCAAGTATTGTATTTCTTATAGTCGCGGAAAAAATCTTCTATGTTCTGGTCGGGAGCGGATTTCAACAATAGCGGATTTTCCCATTTCCAAAGAGGAACGAGTTTCCATCAGCAATAGCCTACCGCTATAGGCGAGAAAATGCCCTTATTGCAACGTGCAATTGGTCAGCAAGAAAATTGGCGATGACAAAGGCTGGGGATGTCCTCATTGCTCGTTTTTTATTTCTGATAGCTTTTGGTATGAGAGGGTATTGCAGCCTCGTTTACCCTCTCCGTCCTCGCTCGCGCTCGGCCACCTCTCCCAAGGGGAGAGGCAAGAGGTGCGGTTCCATGATTCCACTGTTCAGGGCTGCCAGAATTCGTTCAGGCTCCGGCGCACCTTGCCGGTATAGCCCGTTACCGGGTGGGCTTCCAGCATGGAGCGCAGCACCGCTTCTTCGGTGGCCTCCGCCACGGCGCGGAAGGCGTCGTCCATGTGGGACTCGTGAATGCAGCGGAAATTCAGACAATCGCCCTGCGCGGGAATGCGGTTGGCGGTGGAAAAGCCTACCATGACTTCGCCGCTGCCGTGGCCGATGTAGCTGCCCAGCCGGGCAAGCCCCACGCTGCACCGACGGATGATCCGTCCCAGCTGGCGGGAGGTGACGGGCAGGTCGGTGCCGACGATCATGATGCAGCTGCCCTCGTCCGGAGTGTCCTCCCGGATGCGCTGTTCAATCGCTTTGCCGACGTTTTCCCCGCCGATGGTCAGGTCATGCAGGCACCCGTGGTTCGTCAGAACCAGCACGCCCAGGGTAAAGGTCTCCCCGCCGATCTCCACAAGCCGGGAAGAGGAACCGATGCCGCCCTTCAGGTCGTGGCAGGTCATGCCCTTGCCCGCGCCCACGTCGCCCTGCGCAAAGTCCGCCGACGCGGCGGCAATGGCGGCGAACACCTCTGCCTGCCCCACCGCCCGGTGACGGATGTCGTTCAGAGATGCGTCGTTGCACTCGCACACCACGGGGTTCACGGAAAGAACCGGATATCCCCGGCGCTCCCCCTGACGGCACATATATTCCACCATGGCGTCGTGAACCAACCCCACGTTCAGGGTGTTCGTCAGGGCGATGGGGGTCTCCAGCGTCCCCAGCTCCCCGATCTGCATCAGCCCGGCGGTTTTTCCGAAGCCGTTGAGAACGTGGTAAGCCGCGGGCATTTTATTGCGGAAAATGTCGTCCTCGCAGGGTAAGATCACCGTCACGCCGGTTTTGTGCCGTTCATCGTCCACGGTGCAGTGGCCGACGCGGACACCTGACACGTCCGCGATGGAGTTCCGCGGCCCGTGGGGCATGCGGCCGATGTTCAAATCCATAAAAAATCCTCCTGAGTGTTTTTTTGACATTATACCGTTTCGGACGGAAGAATGCAACGGTTTTGCCATAAAGAGGGAGGTTTCCCGTGAAGCGGCAAAAAATCCCGTGTTCATGCTGTTGCGGAGGGTTGACCCCTATGTTACAATTAAAATTGGAAACCAAAAGGAAGGCGGCACCGGATGGTGCGGAAGTGTGAACCCAAATGAAAAGATGCCCCTGCTGCGGCGCGCCCTATGACGGCAAGCGCTGCCGGGAATGCTACTACGAGCCGTTTACCGAAGAAATCGCCCACGGCCTGCACACCCACGAGGGGGAGCCGTTGATCATTGAGCAGCCCGAGGACAGACCCGTCCGCCGGAGCGTCCCCACCCGGCAGGGGGCGTGCGGACAGTATTCCGGCCGGCGGAAAAAGACCAGCCCCAAGTGGCTCTGGCCGATTCTGATCGTGACCGCGTTCATGGTGGCGCAGTACGTGCTGACGGAGTTCATTACCGAAAAAGTGAGCAGCATGTCCTCCCTGTGGAGCGACGACGAGGACACCTGGGAGACGGAGCCGATCACACGCCCGGAGGATTTCCACCATCAGACCGTCCTGTACGATAAGGGCGGCATCCTGGCCGTGGCCGACTGGAAGGACGGGGACACATACACGGACGAGATTCCCGTCTACCTGCGCAACGATTCAGACCGGGACGTTATGCTCATGAGCAGCATGGACTGCGTCAACGGCTACATGACGGAGTACCGCCTCTTTTTGGGCGAGGTGGAAGCGGGACAGGAGGAAATGACCTCGATCTGGGTCGACGACACCGACCTTGAAAGCGGAAATATTGAAACGATCGGCGAACTCTCGTTCTGCTTGGAAGTGACGGATGCCAGCGACTACAATCCGCTGGATTCTACGCCCCCCATTACCCTACGCGCAGACAAGAACGATGTCCGGTCGGTGGAGAGCGGCGGCACGACGGTTCTGGAGGAGGCGGGCATCACCCTTACCTACACGGGCAGCGAGGGTGAGCTTTGCGAGGACGGCGCCTTCCGGTTCCGGGTAGAGAATCATTCCGAGCGGAATATCTGGCTCTACACGATGGAAACCTATGTGAACGGCGAATCCGCTGATCTGTTCCTGTTCGACGAGCTTGCGCCGGACGCCTGGGGCAAGTGCGAAATGTGGCTGTATGACGCGGACGTGGAGCGGGTTCGGGACATCACCTCCCTGGAGCTGGTGCTGGGCGTCCTGGATCATGACACCGATGAGCTTTTGCTGGAAAGCAAGCGGGTCAGCATTCCCGTTACAAAATAGTGATTTCTTCCCCCGGCTGCATCAGCAGCCGGGGGAGCATTCGCTTCCAAAAAATCCACGAAAAAAGCAACGAGCCATTGAAAGAACGGCGGAAATTTGATACTATATAGAAAACCTGGGGCGGCCACGCGCCCGCCCCGAAAAACGATCAGGTGAAACCATGAACACCAAACAGGATTATATCGCCGTCTTCGACTCCGGCGTGGGCGGCATCAGCGTACTGCGGCACCTGCGGCGCCTCATGCCCGGGGAGCGGTATCTCTATTTTGGCGACTCCGCCAACGCCCCCTACGGCACCAAAACCAAGGACGAAGTGGAAGCGCTTACCTTCGCCGCGGCGCGGCGTCTGATGACCCGGGGGGTCAAGGCGCTGGTGGTGGCCTGCAACACCGCGACCTCCGCCGCCATTCACGACCTGCGGGAAGCCTATCCGGACACCATCGTCATCGGCATCGAGCCTGCCCTCAAGCTGGCCTACGACCGGTATCACGGCGGCGGCATCGGCGTGATGGCCACGCCCATGACCCTGCGGGAGGAAAAGTTTGAAGCGCTGATGCACCGCTACGACCAAAGCTGCCGGATCTATAAAATTCCCGCGCCGGGGCTGGTGGAACTGGTGGAGCGGGGGCAGGCGGATTCCCCGGAAGCCGAATCCCTTCTGCGGGAGCTGTTCGCCCCCTATCAGGGAAAGCTGGACGAGGTGGTGCTGGGGTGTACCCATTATCCCTTCGCGGCGAAGGCCATTTCCCGGGTGCTGGGAAGCGGCGTCGCCCTTTTGGATGGCGGCGACGGCACCGCCCGGGAGACCCGCCGCCGTCTGGCGGAGGCAGACCTCCTGGAAAACGGAACAGGCGAGGTCATCCTCACCAACAGTCTCCCGGACGAATCGATTCTCGAATTGTCCCGGAAGCTGTTGGATGAGAAATAGATATGGAGGAAAAGATTATGGACGACAACATTCTGGTCATCGGCATTGCGGGCGGCACGGGCAGCGGCAAAACCACCCTGATGAACAATCTGATCTCCCGCTTTGAGGGCATGGTCACGGTCATCAGCCATGACAACTACTATAAGCGCCACGACGACATGACCTACGAGGAGCGCAGTCAGCTCAATTACGACGAGCCTGCCGCCTTCGACACCAGCCTGATGGTCTACCATCTGGAAGAACTGCGCCGGGGGCACGCCATCGAATGCCCGGTGTACGACTTCACCATCCATAACCGGTCGGAGCAGACCATTCACATCGTGCCGAAAAAGGTCATCATCGTGGAGGGCATTCTAATCTTCGAGAACGAGGAACTGCGCAACCTCATGGACATCCGGATTTTCGTGGACACCGACGCGGATATTCGTCTGTGCCGCCGCATCAAGCGGGACGTGAACAAGCGGGGAAGAACCCTGGAAAGCGTACTGAAGCAGTATCAGGACACGGTCAAGCCCATGCACGAGCGGTACGTGGAGCCGAGCAAGAAGTACGCCAACATCGTCGTCCCCGAGGGCGGAAAAAATCTGGTGGCGCTGGACATGATCGTCGGCCGCATCCAGCGGCATCTGGAGGAAACATGAATTACGAGAGTCTGATTTTTGACATTGACGGCACCCTCTGGGATTCCCGGGCGCTGGTGGCGGAGGGCTACAACATCCAGCTTAACAAAGAGGGGCTTTCCCGGTACTGCATCACGGCGGAAACCCTGAAACCCCTGTTCGGCCGGGTGATGACGGAAATCGCCGACGTTCTGTTTGCCGACTTTCCGGAAAAAGAGCGCTACGCCCTGATGGCGCGGTGCATGGAGACGGAAAACCGCCACCTCCACGAAAACCCCTGTCACATCGGCTACCCCGGCGTCCGGGAGACGATGGAAGAGTTGGCGAAGACGCACCGCCTGTTCATTGTCAGCAACAGTCAGCAGGGCTATCCGGAGCTGTGCATTTCCAAGCTGGGGCTGACCGGCTGCATCACCGGCCATCTGTGCTTCGGCGACACCGGCACCAGCAAGGGAAAGACCATCCGCACACTGATGGAGAAATACAACATCACCTCCTGCGCCTACATCGGCGACACCCAGGGGGATTACGAGGCCACGGTGGAAGCGGGCGTTCCCTTCCTCTGGGCAAGCTACGGCTTCGGCACCCCGGCAGGGTACGCCGGGAAAATCGACAGCTTTACGGATTTGCTGAAGCTGTAAACGTTACGGAGGTTCCATGAGTATTTCCATTGACACTTACTGCCTGCAATGCCTTCTGCGGCGGAACATCGCCCTTGCCCAGACTCTGGGGACGGAGGAGCAGGCGATGGCCTTTGCCAAAGAGATCATGAAGCTGTGCATTAATGCGCCGGAGGGGGTGTCCTCCCCCTGGTTCGGGCCGCAGATCGCCGACCTGCTTCACGATATGTACGGCCTTGACTACGACCGTTTCCGTCAGGAAAAACTGGATTCCAACCGCTTCGTGCTGGAACGGCTTCCCGCAATTCGGGAGAAGGTGACCAATGCGAAAGACCCGGTTTTCGCGGGGCTGCAATTTGCCATTCTGGGAAATTATCTGGATTTTTCCGCCTTGCAGGGGCAGGTCAGCTTTGAAAAGCTGGAGGAAATGCTGGATAAGGCGCTGGAAATGGAGCTGGATGAGCAGGTGTACGCTTACTTTTGCCGGGATTTGCGCCGGGGCGGGAAGCTGGTGTACCTGACGGACAACGCCGGAGAGATCGGCTTTGACCGGGTGCTGGCCGAGGCAATCGCGGCGGCGTATCCGGATATTTCCGTCACTTTCTGCGTCCGGGGCGCCATTGCCCAGAACGACGCGACCCGGGAGGACGCCGCCGCCGTGGGAATTCCCTTCCCGGTGATCGACAACGGCAACCGGGTGGCGGGCACCCAGCTGGATATGCTAAGCCCGGAAGCCGCCGTGGCGCTGTCGGGCGCGGACGTGATCCTCGCCAAGGGCATGGCCAACGCGGAGACGATGCTGGGCTGCGGGTACAACGTGTACTACGCGTTTCTGGTAAAATGCCAGCGCTTCGTCACCCGCTTCGGCAAGCCCATGTTCACCCCCATGCTGGTGAAGGAACGGGAGTAAAAAATTCCTCTGCTGCGGTGGCAACAGAGGAATTTTTGCAATCAGGAATGGCGCTGGGTGGGCTGGAGGTAGCATTCTGTGCTCCAGCTGAAACAGCTATCGTACTCGACGGTCAGATAGACGGTCTTCTTGCCGTCCTTCAACTGGACGAAGCACACGCCGTTTTCGTCAAAGAGATCGGTGATGTCCATACTCTGATCTTTGTAGTAGACCCACACCGTTCCGTCCTCCCGGTAGGTCACATCGATTCTGTTCTGAAGGTCTTCCAGAAGCTCTTCCTCCGTCAGAGGGCGCTCCCGGCCAAAGGCGTCGATGGCTACACCGCCGCCCCCTTCGCTGTGTACCCCGTCGGCAGCTTCGTAGGTCAGCTCGTAGCTGCCGTCCTGAATTTCCAGAACGGCGTCGGTCTGATCGCCGTAGCACCAGAGCTGGATGGTTCGCTGAATGCCGCCCACGTCTTCCGTGTAGCAGACGCCCGCCATGGCAAATACCGCAATCACCGCGGCGCACAGCAGCACCGCCTTCCGCAGGGAAAAATGCTTTTTCGTTTCCATACGCTTTACCTCCGTCAAAATATCCTCGGAGGCATGAAGCACGCCGAAGGCACGCCGGTATTTTTCCTTATTCGTCATCGTTCCACGCCTCCATCAGTTTGGTTTTCAGGAGCTGCCGTCCCCGGTTCAGCTGGCTTTTGACGGTGCCTTCCCGCGAGTGGAGGATCTCCGCGATCCGGGCGACACTGTAGTCCTCGTAGTAAAACAGGTGGATCACCGTCCGGTATTTTGCGGGCAGGGACATGACCGCCTCAAAGAGGGACTTATCCTCCGGCGCTTCAAAGGACAGCGTTTCCATATAGTCCTCCCATGAGACCCGGTGCTTTTCCCAGAAGGAACGCTTCTGATCTCTGGCCCGGTTGATGGCGACCCGCAAAAGCCATGCGCGGATGTGATCCTCGTCGGTAAATTCCTTGTCATAGGAACAGTACCGCAGATATGTATCCTGCACCGCGTCGTCGGCGTCCGCCTGATTCCCTGTGACGCTGAACGCCGCAGAGAAAACACGGTCGCCGTATAAGCGAAAGGCATCCTCAGCTGACAGCTTCATAGACAACCCCTTGTTCGTTAGAAGTACTTCTGCCAATAGAACGTATGAGAAGCGGAAAAGGTTGCGTATTCTGGAAAATTATTTTTGAGTATTGTATCATCCGAAGCGCTTTCCTTCAAGGGCGTTTTCCACCGCTGATTGGGCAAAATGTTGAAAAAAAGTCCCGGAATTTGTGAAAACCCTCTTGCCAAACAGGAAAAACAGTGATATAATCCTAACGTAAACAGGTAGAAGGTAGGAAAGAGAGGCGCGAGCGCCTCTCTTTCTTGCTGATTAAGGTCGTGTCTGAGAGCGGGTGAAAGCCACCTTTCGGACAGACTCAGGGAAAGGGTGTATCCATGAAAGTTACCGAACAAGTGGCGGCCTTCGCCGAGCCCATCATAAAAGAACACGGCTGCGAGCTTTGGGACGTGGAATACGTCCGGGAGGGCAGCGAATATTTCCTGCGGCTGTATATTGACAAGGACGGCGGCGTGGACATCAACGACTGCGAGGCCATCTCCCGCGCCGTTGACCCCATTCTGGACGAAAAGGACCCGATCCCCGGCTCCTACCATTTTGAGGTTTGCTCCGCCGGACTGGAACGGGTGCTGAAGCGCCCCTCTGATTTCCAGAAATATCTGGGCAGCCCCATCACCGTCAAGCTCTACCGCCCCAGAAACGGCATGAAGGAAATTCCCTGCGTCCTGCGCGCTTACGAGGACGGCAGGCTGACCGTGGAGGCGGGCAAGGAAACCGTAACGTTTGAAAAATCCGAGGTCGCGCTGGTGCGGCTTCGCGTGGAATTCTGATAGGAGGACAGAATAAAATGGCAAGAAAGACAGCCAAAAAGCAGGCGGAAGCCCCCAAGGTGGACATCGGCGCGGAGATTTTCGCGTCCCTGCGGGAGCTGGAAAAGCTCAAGGGCATCCCTGTGGACTATATGGTGGAGCGTCTGAAACAGGCGCTGACCAACGCCTACCGCAAAGACCGGGAGGATCGCCGGGACGTCCCGGCGGACAATGTGGTGGTCGATCTGAGCGAGCATGGACTTTCCATGCACATCGTCAAGACCGCCGTGGAGGAAGTGGAGGATACCGCGCTGGAGATCCCCATCGACGCCGCCCGGAACTATAACCCCGACGTTCAGGTGGGCGACCCGGTGAACATCCCCGTGGACATCCAGAAATTCGGCCGCATCGCCGCCCAGACCGCCAAGCAGGTGGTCATTCAGGGCATCCGGGAAGCCGAGCGGGGCGTGGCCTACGAAAGCTATTCCAACAAGGCACAGGAGTTGATGACCGGCACCGTGCTGCGCATCGACCCCACCACCGGCGATATGTTCCTGCGCATCGGTCAGGGGAACGACACCTCCGACGCCGTGCTTCAGGCCGGCGAGCAGATCCCCGGCGAAACCCACCACGAGGGCGACATGATCCGGGTGTACGTGCTGGAAGTCCACAAGATGGGCCGCGGCCCGCTGATCCACGTCTCCCGCACCCATCCCAATCTGGTGCGCCGCCTGTTCGAGCTGGAGACCCCGGAGATCGCCGACGGTCAGGTGGAGATCCGCAACATCGCCCGGGAAGCCGGTTCCCGCTCCAAGATGGCGGTTCGCGCCGCCATGGAGGGCATCGACCCCGTGGGCGCCTGCGTCGGCCCTCACGGCGGACGTGTGGGTGCCGTCGTGAAGGAACTGGGCGGCGAGAAGATCGACATCGTGGTGTGGAGCGAAGACCCCTGCCAGTATGTCCGGGCTGCCCTCAGCCCTGCGGATGTCATTGACGTCAGCCTGATCCCCGGCCAGAAAGCCTGCCGGGTGATCGTCCCCGACGACCAGCTGTCTCTGGCCATCGGCAAGGAGGGTCAGAACGCCCGTCTGGCCGCCCGCCTGACCGGCTACAAGATCGACATCAAGCCCGCCTCTCAGGCAGAACCTGCCGAGGAGACGGAGGAAGCATAAAAATTCAGGGCGATAAGGAGGCAGTTCGATGCAGAAGAAAATTCCCCAGCGGCAGTGTATGGGCTGCCGGGAACGGAAGGCCAAGCGGGAGCTGATCCGGGTCGTCCGCAGCCCCGAGGGCGAGGTCAGTCTGGACTTCGGCGGCAAGAAAAACGGCCGGGGTGCGTACATCTGTCCCAATCCCGAGTGCCTGAAAAAGGCCATCCGCTCCAAAGCGCTGGATCGCAGTCTGGAAGTGACCATCCCGGAGGAGGTCTACCAGCGGCTGGAAAAGGAGATGGAGAATGGATAAGGCGCTGCAATATCTGTCCATAGCCCGCAAGGGCGGCATGGCGGAGCTGGGCGAGGAGCCGGTAGGCGCGATCGCCCGGGCGGGAAAGGCGTACCTGATTCTGGTAGCTGCCGATGCTTCCGACCATACATGGCGTCGGGCGAAATCCTTTGCCGCCGGAACCGACCAGCAGTGCGTCCGCCTGAAATCCACCAAAGAGGAAATGGGCTTCGCCATCGGCCGAACCAGCCTTGCCATCGCCGCCGTGACGGATGTCCGGCTGGCGCTGACCCTGCTGACGGCGCTGGGCGAACCGGAGAAAAACCGGGAAGCTCTGGAAGTGCTTTCCGCCAAGGCTGAAAAGGTAAAGAAGCATCAGGCCGAAGCGAAAGCCCATGTAAAAAATGTGCGAAAAGGGAAAAAGAAGCAGTAGTTTTGAGTAGTAAGCAGAGCGCAGAAGCGCATATCCCCTGCGTTCCGCTTTCCGCTTGTCATATTTTGGAGGTGCGTTTTATCGTATGAGTTTAGTGAAGTATCGTTTGAAGGAGGTCGCGGCAGACTTCGGCGTTGCGCCGAAGGTGATCGCGGACATCATCTCCAAGTATTTTCAGAAGCCCAAGTCCAATACGCAGGTGCTCACCGATGAGGAACTGAATCTGGTGTTTGACAGCATGACCCAGACCCACCAGATCGCGTCGCTGGAGCAGGTGTTTGCCGTGAAGCCCGCGCCCAAGGCGGAGCCGCCCAAGCCCGAAGCCCCCAAGGCCGAGGCTCCCAAGCAGGAAGCCCAGCAGGCCGCGAAGCCCCAGCAGGCGAAGCCTCAGTCCCAGCCCCAGAATCAGAACCGTCCCCAGCAGCCCGCCGCGCCCAGCGCGCAGCCTGCCAAGGCAGACAAGCCCAAGGAGCCTGAACGGAAGCGGGAGCGCCGGGTGGTGGACACCTCCGCCGTGCAGGTCAACGCCGGACGCTTTGCCGACGTGGACAATCTGGTCTCCGAGAAGGTGCAGAATTATCAGGGCGGCAAGCAGCGCATCGGCGGCAAGAAGGGTCAGCAGGGCAATAAGCAGCAAAACGGCAAGTTCCGCGGCAGCAAGTCCCGGAACGAGGAGCAGGAGAAAATGCGCCGCCTGCAGATGGAGGTCGCCCGGAAGGCACCTCTGACGGTGAAGATCCCCGAGGAGATCACCGTGGGCGAGCTGGCTTCCCGGATGAAGAAGACCGCCGGAGAGGTCATCAAGTGCCTGATGAAGAACGGCGTCATGGCCGCCATCAACCAGAGCATCGATTTTGACACCGCCGAGTTCGTGGCCACCGAGATGGGCTGCAAGGTGGAGAAGGAAGTCACCGTCACCATCGAGGAGCAGATCATCGACGACCATGTGGATACCGCCGAAGAGCTGGAGACCCGCGCCCCCGTCGTAGTGGTCATGGGTCACGTTGACCACGGCAAGACCTCCCTGCTGGACGCCATCCGCAAGACCTCCGTCACTGCGGGAGAAGCTGGCGGCATCACCCAGCACATCGGCGCTTACACTGTGGACGTGAACGGGAATATGGTCACGTTTTTGGATACCCCCGGCCACGCGGCCTTTACCTCCATGCGTGCCCGTGGTGCCAAGTCCACGGATATCGCCATTCTGGTGGTTGCCGCCGACGACGGCATCATGCCCCAGACCATCGAGTCCATCAACCACGCCAAGGCTGCGGACGTTCCCATTATCGTCGCCATCAATAAGATGGATAAGCCCACCGCCAACCCCGACAAGATCAAGGAGCAGCTGACCAAGTACGACCTGATCCCCGAGGAGTGGGGCGGCGAGACCGTGATCTGCCCCATCTCCGCCAAGACCGGTCAGGGTCTGGACAATCTGCTGGAGATGGTCATCCTCACCGCCGAGGTGCTGGAACTGAAGGCCAACCCCAACCGCCGCGCCAAGGGCGTGGTGATCGAAGCGCGGCTGGATAAGTCCCGCGGCCCCGTGGCGACGCTGCTGGTGCAGAACGGCACGCTGAAGCAGGGCGATATCGTCATCGCGGGTACTGCTGTCGGCCGTGTCCGTGTTATGACCAACGACAAAGGACGCACCGTCAAGACCGCCGGCCCCTCCGTGCCTGTGGAGATCACCGGCCTTGCCGACGTGCCTACGCCGGGCGACGAGTTCAACGCCGTCACCGACGAGCGTATGGCCCGTGAGCTGGTGGAGCAGCGCCGTCAGGCGCAGAAGGACGCCCTTGCCAAGATGAACCAGAAGGTCACCCTGGACAATCTGTTCGCCAAGATGCAGGAGGGCGAAATGAAGGAGCTGCCGCTGATCGTCAAGGCCGACGTGCAGGGCTCCGCCGAAGCGCTGAAATCCTCTCTGGAGAAGATCTCCAACGAGGAAGTCCGTGTCCGTGTCATCCACGCGGGCGTCGGCGCTATCAACGAAAGCGACATTCTGCTTGCCTCCACCGCAGGCGCCATTGTGGTGGGCTTCAACGTCCGTCCCGACGCCGCCGCTGCTGCCAGCGCCCACCGCGCCAATGTGGATATGCGGTTCTACCGCGTGATCTACGACGCCATCGACGAGATCGAGGCCGCCATGAAGGGTATGCTCGCGCCCAAGTTCGAGGAAGTTGTCATCGGCCATGCGGAAGTGCGCATGACCTACAAGGTCAGCGCCATCGGCACCATTGCCGGCTGTATGGTCAAGGACGGCAAGGTCACCCGGGATTCTCAGGTGCGCGTTCTGCGGGACAACATCGTCATCCACGAAGGCGAGATCGGCTCCCTGCAGCGCTTCAAGGACGCGGTCAAGGAAGTCACCGCCGGTTACGAGTGCGGCATGAGCGTCGTGAAGTACAACGACATCAAGGAAGGCGACATCTTCGAGTGCTTTGTCATGCAGGAAGTGAAACGCTAAGTTATTCGCCGTGCCGCACGGGGAAGCTCTGGATAAACTGGCAAGAGCTGACAGCGAGAGATTTTTCACCAGATGAAGGCTTCCAAAGCGGAGAAATACTTTGTGTATTTCCCGCTTTGGAAACCGCACAGCTGGGGGAAAAGATCCGCTGCTCAGCCGCAGACGGTTTATTCAGAGTTTCCCCCTCGCGGCGCGGCGAAAACCGTTATTGCACAGAGGGGGAAGCTCCCAATGTGCTGCTGAAAGGAGTACCCAATGTCATCCAACCGAATCAATCGGATCAATGAGGAGATTCAGAAGGAGCTGTCCGCCCTGCTTCGTACCGTGAAGGACCCCAGAGTGCAGGACACGATGATCTCCATTACCCGGGTGGAAACCACCCCGGATCTGCGCTATACCAAGGTATACGTCAGCTTTTTGCAGGAGGAGCGGGTGAAGGACGCCATGGCGGGGCTGAAATCCGCCGCCGGATACCTGCGCCGTCAGCTGGGACACAACCTCCAGCTGCGCTACAGCCCAGAGATCGTCTGGTCTGAGGACGATTCCATCACCTACGGCGCGAGAATGCTGAAGCTGATCAACTCCCTGGAGGTCAAACACGATGAAGATTCTGACGAGAGCTGATGCGGCGCGTTTTCTTCTGGAACACGACCATTTTGCCATTCTGTCCCACCGCCGCCCGGACGGGGACACCGTCGGCAGCTCTGCCGCTTTGTGCCGGGGGCTGCGGCAGCTGGGCAAGACCGCCCATGTGCTTGTGAACAAAGAGGTGACCCCCCGGTTTGCCTGGCTCCACGATGGGTTGACCAAGCCCTGGGTGGAAGAGGGTGACACCATCGTCTCGGTGGACGTGGCGTCTCCCGAGATGCTGCCTGCGGATTTCCGGCCGCTGCTGGGGAAGATTGCCCTGCGCATTGACCATCACAGCTCCGCGACCTCTTTCACGGAGCAGGAGCTGGTGGACGGGGACAGCGCCTCCTGCGCCGAGGTGGTGTGGGACGTGCTGGAGCTGATGGGCGTCAAGGCCGACCGGGCGCTGGCGGAGGCGGTGTATGTGGGCGTTTCCACGGATACCGGCTGCTTCCGCTTTTCCAATACCACGGCGCATACCTTTTCCGTGGCGGCGCTGTGTACCCGGGCAGGGGCGCGGATCTACGAGCTGAATCAGGAGCTGTTTGAGACGAACACCCTGGAACGGCTGAAAATGCAGGCGTGGATCGTGGAGCATCTGGAGCTGCTGCGTGGCGGCGAAATGGCCATCTGCGCTATCCCCCGTGCCGTGGAGGAGGAGATCGGCGTCAACGAGGACGATATGGACAACATCTCCAATTTCCCCCGCACGGTGGCGGGCGTCCGCATGGCGGCGACCCTCCGGGAGACGGAGGATGGGGAGACGAAGCTGTCCGTCCGGGCAGTCCCCGGCTGCGACGCCACGGCAGTCACCGTCCGTTTCGGCGGCGGCGGCCACAAGGGCGCGGCAGGCGCGTCCATGAAGCTGCCCCTCGATGAGGCCGTCAAGGCCGTGGAAGCGGTCATGTCAGAAGTGAACTGAAATGAACGGAATTGTAATTATCGACAAGCCCGCCGGGTGGACGAGTCAGGACGTGACGGCGCGGCTGCGGCGGGTGTTCGGCACCCGGCGCATCGGCCACGGCGGTACGCTGGACCCCATGGCTACCGGTGTGCTGCCCGTGTTTGTGGGGCGCGGCACCCGGGGCGTAGAGTTTTTTGAACACGCCGAGAAGACCTACGAAACGGAGCTGCTTCTGGGCGTCGCCACCGACACCGAGGATACCACCGGCACGGTGCTTACCCGCCGGGAGGTCAGCGTGACGCAGGAGCAGCTGGATGGGACGCTGGAGCGCTTCCGGGGGGAGATCATGCAGATCCCGCCCATGTATTCCGCGCTGAAGGTCAACGGCCAGAAGCTGTGTGACCTCGCCCGGAAGGGCAGGCAGGTGGAGCGTCAGCCCCGCCCCGTCACCATCCACGAGCTGACGCTGCTGTCCCGGGAGGGGGATACCCTCCGTCTGCGGGTGCGCTGCTCCAAGGGCACGTATATCCGCACCTTGTGCGCGGACATCGGCGAAGCGCTGGGCTGCGGCGGATGTATGCAGGCGCTGCGCCGGACGCAGGCCGGGGAATATACCATCGCCGAGGCCGTCCCCTTACAGCAGCTGCTGGAAGCGGCGGAGCCGGAAACCTATCTGCGGGACGTGGACACCATGTTCCGGGGCTATCCCGGGGTGAAGCTCACCGTCAATCAGGAAAAGCGGTGCCGGAACGGCAACGCCTTTTCCGTCACCCTCCCCGCCGGAACCTATCGCGCCTACAGCCAGACGGGAGAATTTCTCATGCTGGCGAAGGTGGAAGACGGCGTTATGTCAACCATAAAGAGCTTTTTTGACGTACAATAAAAGAACGGAACGGAAAGCCCCGGCCTTTGCCGCAAGTCTCCGTTCCTGTCAGGTGAACCAATGAACAAGACGATTTATGCCCTTGGATTCTTCGACGGGGTACACGTAGGCCACGCCGCGCTGCTTGACCGGTGCAAAACCTTAGCCCGGGAAGAAAACTACCGCGCCGGGGTCGTGACCTTTGCCGCCCATCCGGATACGCTGGTGCTGGGGAACACCCCGCCCCTCATCAATACGCCCCACGACCGGGAGAAGCTCCTTTTGGAGCGCTTTTCCATGGAGCAGGTGGTGACGCTGCCCTTTGACGAGCAGATGCACACCATGCCGTGGCGGGATTTTCTTCATATGCTGATACGGGACTATGCCGCCGCCGGGTTCGTCTGCGGCGAGGACTTCCGTTTCGGCTATCGGGGCGAGGGAAACGCGGACGCTCTGGAAGATTTCTGCCGGGCGGACGGGCTTGTCAGCGCCGTGGTGAACGACCAGATGATCGATGGCATCCGGGTGTCCAGCACCTACATTCGCCGCCAGATCGAGACGGGGGACATGGAGACTGCCGTGAAATTTCTGGGACACCCCCATATTCTCAGCGGCTCCGTGGTTCACGGACACCAGCTGGGGCGGCGGCTGGGCATCCCCACCGCGAATCTGCGTCTGCCGGAGGGGCTGGCAGAGCCGAAATTCGGCGTCTACGCCTGCCGCGCCGTGGTGGAGGGCAAGCGGTATTGCGCCGTGACCAACATTGGCGTCCGACCCACGGTGGAGGGGCGCAATGTCACGGTGGAGCCGTGGATTCTGGACTACGACGGCGACCTGTACGGCCGGGAAATCACGCTGGAATTCTACCGTTTTCTCCGCCCGGAGCGGAAATTTCCCTCTCTGGACGACCTGAAAGCGGAAATTCACCGCAACGCCGGGGAAACGAGAGCCTACTTTGGGGAATAACCCCTTGTTTTATCCGAGGAAATGCAGTATAATAAAGCATCATTCAGAAGTGGGAGGACGACGCCATGCCGCTGCACGACGATGAAATGAATATGCGCCGTGAAAAGCGGGAAGCCCAGCGCAGAAAGCAGCAGGCCGAGGCTAAGCGGCTTCGTATCACGCTGATTCTGGCGGCGGTGGTACTGGTGCTGTGTACGGCGGGGATTGTGTTCCTCACCAGCCGTTCCGACAGTTCCCAGACGACAGTGGCGGCGGAGACCCGTCCCACCCAGAAGCCCACCCAGGCGACAGAACCGGCCACCCGCGCTCAGAAAAGCACCAAAACCACCATCCACATCAAGGCGGCGGGTGACCTGAACGTGACCAACACTGTAATCAACGCCGGTGTGGCCGTGGGCGGCTACAATTACACCCGCGCCTTCATGGACGTGGCGTCCACCCTGTCCGACGCGGATCTGACGGTGCTGAACCTGGAGGGCAACATCTGCGGCGAGCCCTATGGCAGCGACACCACCTCCGCCCCCCGGGAGCTGCTGGAGGGTCTGCGCAACGCGGGCGTTGACCTGATCCAGATGGCCAATTCCTGCACCATCAACAACGGCCTGATTGGCCTGACTTCCACCCTGCAAACCATCCGGGCAGCGGGGTTGGAGCCGGTGGGTGCGTTCGCTTCGGAGTCCGAGTTCCAGCAGTCCAAGGGCTACACCATCACGGAAGCTCAGGGCGTCAAGGTTGCATTTGTGGCCTTTACCAAAGGTCTGGGCGGCCGGGGACTTCCCGCCGGAAACGACAATCTGGTGAACATCCTCTATGAGGACTACGCCAGCACCTACGACAAGATCGACCGCACCCGCATCACCAGCGTTCTGAAGGCTGTGGAAGCGGAGAAGCCGGACATCACCATCGCCCTGCTCCACTGGGGCAGCGAATACAACGACGACATCAGCGACACCCAGAAGAGCATCGTCAACCTGATGAAAAAGCAGGGCGTGGACGTCATTATCGGCACCCACCCCCATACGGTGCAGGCCATCGAGTACGATGAGCTGGCAGGCACGCTGGTGGCCTATTCTCTGGGGGACTTCTTCGGCGACGCCTCCCGGGGCGGCACCAATTACTCCATCATTCTGGATTTGGAGATCACCAAGGATTCCAGCACCGGCACCACCAAGGTGACGAATTACAGCTACACCCCCATTTACACGGTCAGCGAGGCGGAAAGCGCCGACGGCTACCGCCGTGTAGTGCGCATCGACAAGACGGTGGAAGCATGGGAGGAAAATTATCTGGACAAGGTGAGCCAGTCGGCGAAAGAAAGCATGGTCCACGCGCTGGATCGTATCGAAGCCCGCATCAACCCGCCGGTGGTGGAAAAGAAGAAGTAATCGCGGAAACGTTCCGTGCCACAAGAATATGTGTTATGGAAACTCCCATGTGCTGCGGCACGTGGGAGTTTTTGAGCCTGTAAGGACGGTCTCTTGATATCGGGGTTGACATGTGATATACTGGAAACCGGATAAACAAATCGGTATTTGACAAAGGAGTGTGATTGTATGAAAAAGAAGCTATCTGTTATGGCTGTAATCATTTTGGTTCTCGCGATATGTGTATCGGCATGGTTTTATGGATACTACAATCGCAAAAGCAACGACAATCTTCCCACTCTGACGGCAATCGGAGAAATGAGTGAAGCCGATGTTAATAGCCTTTTGCCAGGGTACCATATTGACCAGCTTAGAGAGGTATGGGGGAAGCCTGATACCAGTGAAAACAGCACTGCATGTTGGAAACTTGGGAATGACACTACTCTCGTTGTAAGTTATAAAAATAATGGTATAGTTGCGATTTGTGGCCTTAAAGACGATAGCGGTGCCTCCATAGGAGAATAACAAATTCCGATTTGTCGGTTTGATACTAGTTTTCAATAAAACGGTTAAAAACCGTTTTATCCGGCTGCTGTTTCA
>ENA-OYWS01000178-OYWS01000178.1-human-gut-metagenome-genome-assembly--contig:-NODE-178-length-33756-cov-9.083677_pt1 | contig 33756 bp, 28 predicted proteins | sample MGYA00244813_ERZ653402 | MGnify/ENA primary metagenome ERZ653402 (study PRJEB26926, sample SAMN06165021) | human gut metagenome | biome: ENVO:00009003; feature: ENVO:2100002; material: ENVO:00002003...
CCCCTGCGCTACGAAACGCGGGAGAGCTGACACGGACGTATTTGACCAACAGAACAAAACCTCCGGCGAAAGCCGGAGGTTTTGTTGTGTACCATATCACCTTTGCACCCTGCCGGTGCCATCGCCGCCCATGAGCCTGGTCACATCGGAAACACCAACACGGTTGAAGTCTCCGAGGATCGAATGCTTCAGGCAGCTTGCCGCCACGGCGAACTCCAGCGCGGACTGCCTGTCGGCATAGTGGTTCAGACCATAGAGCAGCCCACCGGCAAAGCTGTCGCCGCCGCCGACCCGGTCTACAATGTCCCGTATCTCGTATTTTCTGGAAACGTAGAAGTCCCTGCCATCGTTCAGGCAGGCTGCCCAGCCGTTCCAGTCGGCGCTGTGGCTCTCCCGCAGCGTGATGGCGATCATTTTCATGTTCGGATATACCGCGAGCACCTTATCACCAAGGGCCTTGTACTTTGCACGATCCAGATTGCCGGACTTGACGTTCACATCGTCCACCGTGATCTCGAGAGACTTCTGCACGTCCTCTTCGTTAGCGATGGCAACGTCCACGTACTTTGCAATCTCGCGCATGACCTCGCTGGCCTTTTTGCCATACTTCCAGAGGTTCTTGCGATTGCGCGGCGCACCCACAAGCATGGGCCGAGGTGAAACTCCTGTGGAGCTGATGCCATCAGCCGTCCGTTTCTTGTCCATTTATTCATCTTTCATGGTGGCATGGAATGATAGTTTATGCTGCCGCTTGAAGAAAGGGAGGTGAATCATGGCAGGCGAAATTGAAGTTCAGGTAAAAGATAAATTTTGCCTTACCATTGATGAAGCATCGGAATATTTCAATATTGGTGAGAAGAAAATGCGAAAGCTGGTAGCCGAGAATATGGATTCTGGCTTTGTAATTCAGAATGGAGTAAAGGTTTTGATTAAGCGGAAACGCTTTGAAGCCTTTCTGGATGATTTATCGGCCATCTGATCTTTCGCTGATGATAAAAGCATTTGCTATACGCGCTTGAAGATCATATATTCTGCCTTTTGGCTCCGAATTTTGCTTCATTTAACAATAGAAAAAGGGCCTCCGCTATGATATACTGTTAGTATATCGCGCGGAGGCTCTTTTCACAGAAAGGAGCATGAACGGTGAGCGAGAAAAGACGAGATAACAGAAATCGTATTCTTCGCAACGGAGAGAGCCAACGCAAAGATGGACGATATGCGTTCAAATATATCGACGCAACAGGAAAGCCCCAGTTTGCTTATAGCTGGAAATTGGAGAAAACGGATAAGCTGCCAACGGGCAAGCGGGACGATCTTTCTCTGCGGGAGAAAGAAAAACTGATTCAGAAAAATATTGACGATCAGATTGTACCTCGCGGTGGTGAAATGACTGTGGAGGAACTGGTAAGAAAATATCTCATGCAGAAAACAGGCGTCCGGCATAATACCGAGGCCAATTACAACTTTGTCCTCAATATCATCAAGAAAGAGAAATTCGGCAAGCGCCGGATTGACAAAGTGAAGCAGTCTGACGCGAAATGTTGGCTGATAAAGTTGCAGCAGGACGGCAGAGGTTACAGCTCCATTCATTCTATCAGGGGTGTTGTCCGACCAGCCTTTCAGATGGCCGTCGATGATGATTTGATACGCAAGAATCCATTTGAATTTCAGCTTGCCACCGTCGTAGTCAACGACAGCGTGACAAGGGAAGCGATTACCAGAAAGCAAGAAAGAGCGTTTCTTGAATTTGTGGCGAGTGACAAGCATTTTTGCAAATATTATGATGGTATCTATATTCTGTTTAAGACCGGGCTTCGGATTTCCGAGTTTGTGGGTTTGACGCTGGCGGATGTGGATATGAAAAATCGAAAGATCAACATTAGCCATCAGTTACAGCGGAAGCGGAATATGGAGTATGTCATCGAGGACACCAAGACAAGCAGCGGTACACGGGTTATCCCTATGACGGATGATGTGTATGAGTGCTTCAAGCGCATCATTGCCAACAGGAAAAAACCAAAAGTGGAACCGATGATTTGCGGCAAAAGCGGTTTTCTCTATCTGGATAAAAACGATATGCCGATGGTGGCCCTGCATTGGGAAAAGTATTTCCAGCATATTTGCGAGAAGTACAACAGCATCTATAAAGTGCAGATGCCGAAGATCACGCCGCACGTTTGCAGACATACGTTCTGCTCGAACATGGCAAAAAGCGGAATGAACCCCAAGACGCTTCAATACATCATGGGTCATTCTGACATTGGAGTGACGCTCAATACTTATACGCACATCGGATTTGAGGATGCGCAGGAGGAATTGCAGCGAGTAGCCAATGCTGAGTAATTACTACTTTTCGCGGTAGAGGGATTTCAGCGGGTATGCGATACGGAAAAAATGAAAACGGCAGAAAATTCCCGGTACAATCCGTACTCTTGTTGCAGGGCAAGGATTTGCGGCAAAGCTCTGCCATAGAATTTCGCCATATATCGCAGAAAAGGGCCAGTAGTAAAACACGATTTTAGGCCCAATTTACTACTCGTTGTACTACTTTTGCTGGCAAAGATGTGCGAATTTATGCTACGATATGCCAAGTGAACGAGCATCGGGCCATTTGAGAAAATGCCTGAAAATCAAGGAAAATCAGTAAATTCAAGAGGTTTAGATAGATGATAAAAATACTTTTCGTGTGCCACGGCAATATTTGCCGCAGTCCTATGGCGGAGTATATTCTAAAGGACATGGCCGTGCGGGCGGGAGTGGCCGACCGGTTTGAGATTGACTCCGCCGCGGTGAGCCGGGAGGAGATCGGTAACCCCGTCTACCCGGCTGCACGCCGGGAATTGGGACGGCACGACGTTTTCTGCGGCGATCACACCGCACGGCAGGTGACCGCCGCGGACTTGCGGCATTTCGACCGGATCTATTATATGGATAGCAGCAACGCTCGACTCCTGAGGCGGCTGCTTCCCGACGACCCGGAGAAGATCCGGCCGCTGCTTGACCGGGACGTGGCCGATCCCTGGTATACGGGGGATTTTGGCAAAACATGGGACGACCTTGTAGAGGGCTGCACTCAGATTATGGAGGAATTTGGATGAATCAGGAAATCTTAGAGGAAAAGCTGGCGGAGCTGCCCCTGTACTGCTACCAGTTCTTCGATCCGCAGGAGCTGGAATTCTCCCAGCGCGTCCGGTGGATCTGCGAGCACGAATGCCCCATGTACGGCAAAAGCTGGGCGTGCCCTCCCGGCGTCGGCAGCGTGGAGACATGTCAGGAGAAGTGTATGCGCCACAAAAACTGCCTGATGATCGCCACCGTCACGGAGGTCCCCGACATCGCCGACATCACCCAGACCCTCGCTACCCGCACCGACCACGAGGACATCACCAATCAGGTGGGCGGCTTCTTCCGGGAACAGGGTGTGGAACCTTATATTCTGTCCACGGAATCCTGCGCCATCTGTCCCCGGTGCGCCATCGAGGACGGCCTGCCTTGCCGCCATCCGGAGCGGATGCACCCCTGCGTGGAAAGTCAGGGCATCAACATTATTCCCACGCTGGAGCGCTGCGGGATCGAGTTCCAGTACGGGGACAATGTTGTGACGTGGATTTCTTTGCTGCTTTTTTGAAAAAATGCCGGGGCAGTGCCGTATCAATGCGGCGCTGCCCGGATTTTTTTGTATTTGCCTATTGACAAAGGGAGAAATGCGATGTATACTGATATCAACAAATGAGCGTATGCTCATATATACATTTAATTAGGGAGGCATTCCCATGGTGAAGAAAGTATATCTGGTAGAGAATCTGGACTGCGCCAACTGCGCATCGAAGGTGGAAGCGGCGCTTAATGCCCTCCCGGAGGTGCAGGAGGCTGTACTCACCTACGCCACGATGCAGCTTCGGATCACCGCCGAAGACCCCGACGCCCTTCTCCCCAAATTGCAGGAGGCCGCTCAGAAGGTGGAGCCGGAGGTGGAATTCTACCCCAGAGACGGCGCTCACACCCACCACAGCCACACCGGCGAACATGAGCATCATCATGATTGTTGCTGCGGTCACGAGCATCATCACGACCACGCTCATGACCATCATCACGATGATGAGCATGAACACGAACACCATCACAACCATGAACATACCCACGAGCACAGCCATGACAACGGTCACGAGCACGGCGGCGAGGAGTCGGAAGACCTGAAGCCGATTCTGGTCGGTGCGGTTCTGTTTGTGGTGGGTCTGGTGCTGGACCATTTCGGACTGAAATGGCCGACGCTGGGCGTGTGCCTCGTGGCCTATGTCCTGCTGGGCAGGGAAGTCATTGTGACGGCCGTAAAGAACCTTGCCCGGGGCCAGATGCTGGACGAGAACTTCCTGATGGCCCTTGCCTCCATCGGCGCGTTCTTCACCGGTAGCTTCACCGAAGCCGTGGGCGTCATGCTGTTCTACCGCGTCGGCGAATACTTTGAAGACAGAGCCGTCGCCCGCAGCCGCAGCCAGATCATGGAAGCGGTGGACCTGCGCCCCGAGGTGGTGCAGCTGGTGGATGGGGAAACGGTGCGGGAAATTCCCGCGGGAGAAGCGGGCATCGGCGACGTCGTTCTGGTTCGTCCCGGCGACCGGATCCCTCTGGACGGCATCGTGGTCAGCGGCAGCAGCCGCATTGACACCGCCCCCATCACCGGCGAGCCGGTGCCGGTTTCCGTAGCCGAGGGAGACAGCGTGGTCTCCGGCTGCGTCAATACCACAGGTCAGCTCACCGTCCGGGTGGAGAAGCCCCTGTCCGAGTCCATGGTCACCCGCATTCTGGACAGCGTGGAAAACGCCGCCGCCAGCAAGCCCAAGATCGACCGCTTCATCACCCGTTTTGCACGGGTCTACACCCCCATCGTAGTGGGTGCCGCCGTGCTGACGGCGATCATTCCCTCCCTCATCACCGGCGACTGGGGCAAATGGGTCTACACCGCTCTGACATTTCTGGTCATGAGCTGCCCCTGCGCTCTGGTTCTCAGCGTGCCGCTGGCCTTCTTCGCCGGTATCGGCGCGGGCAGCAAGCGGGGGATCCTGTTTAAGGGCGGCCAGTCCATGGAGGCCATGAGCAAGATCAAGGCCGTCATCATGGATAAGACCGGCACCATCACCAAGGGCGACTTTACCGTGCAGAAGATCGTAGGCGGCGACGAGCTGCTGGAACTCTGTGCCGACTGCGAGCAGCAGTCCACCCACCCCATCGCCGAGAGCATTGTCGCGGCGGCCAAGGCGCGGAATATGGAACTGCGCCGTCCCGAGGAGCTGGAAGAGCTGGCCGGACGGGGCATCCGGGCGAAGCTGGACGGCAAGGAAATTCTCTGCGGCAACGAGCGGCTGCTGACGGAGAAGGGCGTATCCTTCCCCAAGTCCAGGGAATACGGCACCAAGGTGCTGGTGGCGGTGGACGGCGTTTATCAGGGCTACCTGCTCATCGCCGACACCATCAAGACCGGCGCGGAGAACGCCGTCCGCGCCCTGCGGGACAGCGGCATCGAGACGGTGATGCTCACCGGCGACGCCGAGGAATCGGCCAAGGCCGTTGCCGGAGCCGTAGGTATCCGGAAAGTCCACGCGGGACTGCTGCCCCAGCAGAAGCTTGAGCGGCTGCAATCCATCCGGGAGACCAAGGGCGCGGCCATGTTCGTCGGCGACGGCATCAACGACGCCCCCGTGCTTGCCGGTGCGGACGTGGGCGCGGCCATGGGCAGCGGCGCGGACGCGGCCATCGAGGCGGCGGACGTGGTGTTCATGACCTCCGACGTGGCGGCGGTGCCGCAGGCGCTCCGCATTTCCAGACAGACCGCCCGGATTGCGTGGCAGAATGTGGTGTTCGCTCTGGCGGTGAAGCTGGCCGTCATGATCCTCGGCCTGTGCGGCTATGCCTCCATGTGGCTGGCGGTGATCGCCGATTCCGGCGTGGCGCTGCTGTGCGTCCTGAATTCCATTCGCATCTTATATAAGAAGTAACATCCGCGGCGCCGTCACCCAAAAAGTGGCGGCGCCGCCTGCAAATCGGTAAAAACGGCCGCAAATCCCGGGATAGCCGAAATAATCACCAAAACAGCGCACCGAAAATTGTTGAATATGCAGAACTTTCAAAAAAGCAAAAATTTCAGTTGCACTTTTGGATGAAGTGCGCTATGATGTTGACATGGAAACGTTGGAATCGTTTCCAAACCACCATCCGGCTCTGCCGGAACGAAAATAGGAGGAAACACAAATGAAAAAGCTGATTGCATTGCTGCTGGCAGTTGTCATGGTAATGGGTCTGGCCGCCTGCGGCTCCAAGACCACTACCGAGACCAAGGCTCCCACCGAAGCCAAGGTTGACACTCCCGCCACCGAGGCCAAGACCGACGCGCCCGCCGCTGCCGGTTCCGTCTACTACCTGAACTTCAAGCCCGAGTTCGACCAGGCTCTGCAGGGTCTGGCCGCCAGCTACACCGAGAAGACCGGCGTGCCTGTCAAGGTCGTAACCGCTGCTTCCGGCGACTACTCCAACACCCTGAACGCCCAGATGGGCAAGGACGGCGCTCCCACCATCTACAACATCGGCAACATGTCCGGCCTGAAGGACTGGGATGAGTACGCTCTGGATTTGACCGGAACGCCTCTCGCCGGTGAGCTGACCACCAACGACTTCAACCTCTACAACGAGGCCGGTGAGCTGAAGGCCATGGGCTACTGCTACGAGACCTTCGGTATCATCGTCAACACCAAGCTGCTGGCCGATGCCGGCCACTCTCTGGATGAGATCAAGGACTTCGCGTCCCTGAAGGCCGTCGCTGACGACATCCACGCCCGCGCCGCTGAGTTGGGCTTCGACGCCTTCTCCTCCGCCGGCCTGGAAGGCTCCTCTTCCTGGCGCTTCTCCGGTCACCTGGCCAACATGCCCCTCTACTATGAGTTCCGTGACGACGGCGTGAAAGAGCAGCCCGCCGAGATCAAGGGCACCTACCTGGACAACTTCCGCAACATCTGGGATCTGTACATCACCGATTCCGCCGCTGACCCCACCACTCTGTCCGCCGCCACCGGCGACCAGTCCGAGGCTGAGTTCGGCGAAGGCAAGGCTGTCTTCTACCAGAACGGCACTTGGGAGTACGCGGCCCTGACCGCCGACAAGTTCAACCTGAACCCCGACGAGATCGCCATGATCCCCATCTACTGCGGCGTTGACGGCGAAGAGAAGGCCGGCCTGTGCTCCGGCACCGAGAACTGCTGGGCAATCAACAGCCAGGCCAAGGAAGAGGACATCCAGGCTTCTCTGGACTTCCTGTATTGGCTGGTCACCGATCCCGACGCTTCCGCTGTCGTGGTCGAGCAGCTGGGCGGTGTTCCCTTCAAGAGCTGCCCCGCTTCCGCCAACAAGTTCATCGTTGACGGCAACGATCTGCTGGCTAAGGGCAACTACGCTGTGACCTGGGCGTTCAACTACACCCCCAACGTGGACTCCTGGAGAGCTACCGTTGTCACCGCTCTGGCCGCTTACTCCGCTGATCCCACCGACGCCAACTGGGAAGCTGTTAAGACCGCTTTCGTTGACGGCTGGGCCATCGAGTACAAGACTGTGAACGGCTGATCGGCACACCACAACTGAAACCCAGAGGGGCGGGCGGTAAGCCCGCCCCTTTGAATGTCCCGGCCTGCACAGGGTGGGAGGGTACGTCGGCTTTTGGGCGGATGCAGCCTCCTGTCCTGCGCGGCAGCACCGGAACGCAGTTCCGTTCTGACACGGTTATTTTGGTAAGCAGCCAAATATAATAAAAATACAATACAGGAAAGCGAGGGAATCTCATTGAGCAAAAAAAATGACGGCGCCGGGCTGAACAGCCGACTGATCCGCCGTCCCATTCAGCGGTGGGCGCCGCTGTTCATCCTCCCCGTGTTCGCTGCCTTCTGCATCGGCTTCGTCTGGCCGTTTTTGCAGGGCATCTACCTGTCCTTCTGCACCTTCAATATTCCCAAGGATGCCAAATGGGTCGGCCTGACGAATTATTCCAAAATCTGGACGGACGTCAGCTTCTGGAACGCCTTCAAGAACACCGCATTTTTTGCCGTGGTCTCCATTCTCCTGATCAATGTGCTGGCCTTCTTCATCGCCTATGCCCTGACCCAGAAGATGCGCGGCTCCAACCTGTTTCGCACCGTGTTCTTCATGCCCAACCTGATCGGCGGCGTGGTGCTGGGCTACATATGGAGCATGATTTTTGACGGCATTCTGCGGAACTATTCCACCTACCTCACCGCCAACGCCACCTACGGCTTCTGGGGGCTGGTCATTCTGGTGGCCTGGCAGCAGATCGGCTATATGATGATCATCTACATTGCCGGACTTCAGGCAGTTCCCGGAGACATGCTGGAGGCCGCCGAAATTGACGGCGCCAGCGGCAGCCAGACGCTGTTCAGGGTCATCATCCCCAACGTGATGCCCTCCATCACCACCTGCACCTTCCTGACTCTGACCAACTCCTTCAAGCTGTTCGACCAGAACCTGGCGCTGACCGGCGGCCTGCCCAGCATTATTCAGAACGGCGCGAAGTTCAACCAGACAGAGCTGCTGGCGCTGAACATTTACTCCACCTACAACATCAATAAGAATTGGCACGGCGTTGCCCAGGCAAAGGCTGTTATCTTCTTTATTCTGGTGGCCGTTCTGGCCATTGCCCAGCAGGCCGCGACCCGCCGCAAGGAGGTGCAGCAGTGATGCGTAAAGACAGAATGAAAACCAAAGAGTATTCCACCGGCAGCACGGTGCTGACCGTTGCCTTCGTGCTGATCTGCCTTGTGTGGATCATGCCCATTTACGAGGTTGTCGTCAACTCCCTGAAGTCCAACAATGCCATCAATCTGGACGTGTTTGCCCTGCCCAATTCGGAGAGCTTCGTGGGCTTTGCCAACTATGTCAAGGGTATGACCTTCGGCAATTACCCCTTCCTCAAGTCCGTGGGCTACAGCCTGTTCATCAGCGTGGTTTCCACGGCGCTGATCCTGCTGTGCTGCTCCATGGCGGCGTGGTACATTGCCCGGGTGCGGAGCGGCTTTGCCAAGTTCTTCTACTATCTGTGCCTGTTCTCCATGATCGTCCCCTTCCAGATGGTCATGTTCACCCTGACCTCCACCGCTGACTCCCTGAAGCTGAACACCCCCTGGACGATTCCTGTGATCTATCTGGGCTTCGGCGCGGGTCTTGCCATCTTCATGTTCGTGGGCTTCGTCAAGAGCCTGCCTCTGGAAATCGAGGAAGCGGCGTCCATTGACGGCTGCGGTCCCGTGCGCACCTACTTCAACGTGGTGCTGCCCATGCTGAAGCCTACCCTCATTTCCGTGGGTATTCTGGAACTGATGTGGGTCTGGAACGACTATCTCCTGCCGTATCTGGTTCTGGACATCACCAAGTACCGCACCATCCCCATCCACGTCCAGTACCTGAAGGGTAGCTATGGCACCGTGGATCTGGGCGCGACCATGGCGGTCATCATGATGGCCATTCTGCCCATCATCATTGTCTACCTGTTCTGCCAGAAGTACATCATCAAGGGCGTCGCTGCCGGCGCGGTGAAGGGCTAAGTTCCCGTAACTGATTTTTACCCACCGGCTGTGTAAACAGCCGGTGGGTATTTCAAAGATTCCGAAAAGAGAGGGGCGGCGGATGCCATGACAATCAAAGATCTGGCTGCAAAGACCGGCTATGCCGTCGGCACCGTTTCCCGGGCGCTGAACAATCATCCCAACGTCAGCGAGCGGGCAAGGCAGGAAATCCTGGAGGCCGCCGCCGAAAGCGGCTTTCAGTTGAACGTCAACGCCAAGCAGCTCAAGCAGCACCACTCCACCACCATTCTGGTGGTGGTCAAGGGTATCGGCAACGAGCTGTTCGGGGAGATGGTGGAGTCCATCCAGACCCTGATCGCCCAGACCCACTACCAGCTGGTGGTGGACTACATGGACGAGGACGAAAACGAAGTGTGCCGAGCCGCGCAGCTGTGCCGGGAAAAGAAGCCTCTGGGCATCCTGTTCCTCGGCGGCAACAACGAGAATTTCATCCGGGATTTCGGGGGCATTGACGTTCCCTGTGTCGTGGTCACCAACGACGCCTCCATGCTGTCCTTTGACAACCTGTCCAGCGTCTCCACCGACGACCGGGAGGCCGCGTGCAGCGCCATGGATACGTTGATTCGTCTGGGACATAGCCGTATCGCCATCATCGGCGGCGACCGGGCCATTTCCGACACCAGCCGTCTGCGCTACGAGGGCTGTATGCAGTCCTTCACTGCCCACGGCATCCCCTTCGACCCCAAGCGGGACTATCAGGGCGTGCGCTATTCCTATCAGGCGGGGTATCAGGCGACCAAGGCGCTGCTGGATAAGGGCTGCCGGTTCACCGCGATTTTCGCCACCGCCGACGTGATGGCCATCGGCGCCATCCGCGCCTTGCAGGACAACGGCCTGCAGGTGCCGGAGGACGTGTCGGTCATGGGCGTGGACGGCCTGCCGCTGAGCAGCTTCCTGGTGCCGAGACTGGCCACCGTCCGTCAGACCGTTTCCCTGCTGGCAAAGCGCAGCGTGGAAATTCTGCTGGGGAATATCGAGCGGAACGCGCCCGCCTGTCACGAGACGGTACCCTTTGAGATCCTCTCCCGGGAGAGCATCCGGGAAATTTCACACTGATAATCCATTAAAATGCTCAATTCTGAATTGAGCATTTTAATGAACGATCACATATCACAGATGCTGTTTTTCGATAAGAACGTAAAGCGGTATCAATTAAGGAGACTATTGCAATGCGCGAAAGCGGAATTTTGATGCATATTACCTCCCTGCCGGCCCCTTACGGCATCGGCACCATGGGGAAGGACGCCTATGCCTTTGTGGACTTTCTGGTCAGGGCCGGACAGCGGTACTGGCAGATATTGCCCCTGACTCCCACCGGCTACGGCGATTCTCCCTACCAGTCTCTGGGCGCCTGCGCGGGCAACCATTATCTCATCGATCTGGACAGGCTGGCAGACGAGGGACTGCTGAAAAAAGAGGAAATCCAGAACATTCCATGGGGCAGCAATCCTGCGCGGGTGGATTTTGGAGCCATGTACGCTCATCGGATGAACGTGCTGCGGCAGGCGTTTCAGCGCTTCACGCCGGATGGTGCCTATGAGACTTTCGTGGAGCAGAACCGGAGCTGGCTGGAAGACTATGCTCTGTTCACGGCGTTGAAGGACACCCTGGGCGGCAAGCCATGGCTGGAGTGGCCGGAAGCCCTGCGTCTGCGAAAGGCTGACGCTCTGGCGGAAAAGCGCCGGGAGCTGTCCGATGAGATCCGGCTGCAATACTTTGTTCAGTACGAATTTGACAGGCAGTGGAAGGCGCTGCGCAGCTACGCCAATGCTAAGGGCGTCCGCATTATCGGCGACGTTCCCATTTACGTGCCGCTGGATTCGGCGGACGTGTGGGCAAATCCGGAACTCTTCCAGCTGGACGAAAGCCGCCATCCGGAACAGGTGGCGGGCTGTCCCCCGGATTCCTTCACCGCGGACGGCCAGCTTTGGGGCAACCCCATTTACGACTGGAAAAAGATGGCGCAGACTCACTATTTCTGGTGGATTCAGCGCCTGACGGCTGCCGGAAAGCTGTACGACGTTATCCGTCTGGATCATTTCCGCGGCTTTGAAAGCTACTGGTCGGTGCCCGCAGGAGATACCACCGCGCGGAACGGCAAGTGGGTGAAAGGCCCCGGAATGGACTTCATCCGCACCATTCAGCAGGCTCTGCCCAATCTGGAATTCATTGCCGAAGATCTGGGCTTTATCACCCCCGAGGTGCGGAAGTTGCAGCAGGACTCCGGCTATCCCGGCATGAAGGTTCTGGAATTTGCCTTCGACTCCCGGGAGGAAAGCGACTACATGCCCCACCTGTACCCCGTGGACTCCGTGTGCTACACCGGCACCCACGACAACGTGACCCTGAAGCAGTGGTTTGACGAAGCCGCGCCGGAGGATGTGGCCTGCGCGAAAACCTATCTCGGACTGAACCGGGAGGAGGGCTATATCCGGGGCATGATTCGCGGCTGCATGGGTTCCGTGTCCCGGCTGTGCGTGGTGCAGATGCAGGACTATCTGGAACTGGGCAAGGAAGCTCGGATGAACTTTCCCGGTACGCTGTCCAGCGCCAACTGGACGTGGCGCGCGGAAAAGGGCTTTGACTCCGACGCGCTGGCCGCGAGAATTTACGCTGCCACAAAGCTGTACGGACGCGTGGGGAAATAACGGATTTCCCTTGCGGAACAAGGAAAAACTGCTCTGAACCATAATGTAGCGAAATTTCACCGGGAACCGGGATTTTGTCCGGGTTCCCGGTTGATTTTTTGGAAACGTTTTTTCTTGCATCGGCGGGGATTTTTCCGAAAAAACGGCACAAATTATGCAAGTTTCTGCATTATTCACAAAATTCTGCCCCAATGTCCATTTTTTATGTGAATACTATAAAAAAGTTGAAAATTAACATTTTTTCCGATTGATTTTACCGCCCGTTTGACTTACAATAGAAGACGAGCGGATTTTGAGAAAACAGTCCGACGCGACTGCCACCGGGGTGATGTGCATGCTGAATATTGTTCTGGTGGAACCGGAGATACCGCAGAACTGCGGCAATATCGCCCGCACCTGCGCCGTAACAGGCTGCCGTCTGCACCTGATACGGCCGCCGGGCTTTGACATCTCCGAAAAGGCCGTCCGCCGTGCGGGTCTGGATTACTGGCACATGGTGGAGGTTCGGGACTACGAAAATCTGGAGGACTTCTTCGCGAAGAATCAGGTGGAGGAAATGTGGTGCCTGTCCACGAAAGCGCCGAGGAGCTATACCGAGGCTGCCTTTCACGACGGCTGCTACCTGTTTTTCGGGAAGGAGACTAAGGGACTTCCGGAGGACTTCCTTCGGGCGCACTACGACGCGTGTGTTCGCATTCCCATGCGTCCGGATGCCCGGAGCCTGAACCTGAGCAATGCGGTTGCCGTCACCGTCTACGAGGCACTGCGTCAGCTGTCGTTTCCCAATTTGCGCGACTTCGGTAAAATGCGGGAGTGACCTCCCGAGAATATGGAGGAGTTATCATGAACTACAATAAAAAGTCCATCGAGGACATCGACGTAGCCGGCAAGCGGGTTCTGTGCCGCTGCGACTTCAATGTTCCCACCAAGAACGGCGTCATTACCTCCGACAAGCGGATTGTCGCCGCCATGCCCACCATCAAGTATCTGGTTGACCACAATGCAAAGGTCATCCTCTGCTCCCACATGGGCAAGCCCAAGGGCGAATGGAAGCCCGAGCTGAGCCTGAAGATCGTGGCGAAGCGCATCAGCGAGCTGCTGGGCAAGGAAGTCGTCATGGCTGCCGACGTGGCAGGCCCGGACGCCAAGGCCAAGGCCGCCGCGCTGAAGGACGGCGACGTGATGCTGCTGGAGAACACCCGCTTCGAGAAGGGCGAGACCAAGAACGATCCCGAGCTGAGCAAGGCTCTGGCTTCCCTGGCGGACATTTTTGTCAACGACGCCTTCGGCACCGCACACCGCGCCCATTCTTCCACTGCCGGTGTGGCCGATTATCTGCCCGCCGTCAGCGGTTTCCTGGTTCAGAAGGAAGTTTCCATCATGGGTAAGGCGCTGTCCGACCCCGAGCGTCCCTTCGTCGCTGTTCTGGGCGGCGCAAAGGTCTCCGACAAGCTGAATGTCATCAATAACCTGCTGGAAAAGGTGGACACCCTGATCATCGGCGGCGGCATGGCCTATACCTTCCTTGCCGCCAAGGGCTACGCCGTTGGCAAGTCCCTGCTGGACGAGAGCAAGATCGACTACTGCAAGGACATGATGGCCAAGGCGGAAGCCAAGGGCGTCAAGCTGCTCCTGCCTGTGGACGTGGTCGTTGCCGATTCCTTCCCCGACCCCATCGACGGCCCCATCGACGTTACCACCGTTGACGCCGCTGCCATCCCCGCCGACAAGGAAGGTCTGGACATCGGCGAGAAGACCTGCGCTCTGTTCGCGTCCGCTGTGAAGGACGCTAAGACTGTCGTCTGGAACGGCCCCATGGGCGTGTTTGAGAATCCCACTCTGGCCAAGGGCACCATCGCCATGGCGCAGGCTCTGGCAGATTCCAGCGCCACCACCATCGTCGGCGGCGGCGACAGCGCTGCGGCCTGCGAGCAGCTGGGCTTTGCCGACAAGATCACCCACATTTCCACCGGCGGCGGCGCTTCTCTGGAATTCCTGGAAGGTCTGGAGCTGCCCGGCATCGCCTGCCTGGAAGATAAGTAATCCGGGAATCGAGTTTCTATTAACATCCCTATCAATAAAAGGAGAAATGGAATCATGAACAGAAAATACCGCAAGACCGTTATCGCCGGCAACTGGAAGATGAATAAGACCCCCTCCGAGACCAAGGAGTTTATGACCCAGCTGAAGGCCATTCTGCCCAAGGGCCGCTGGTGCGACGTGGCCCTGTGCGTTCCCGCCGTGTGCATTCCCGCCGCTGTCCGCGCCATGCGTGAGACCCGGGTAGGCATCGGCGCCGAGAACTGCAACGCCAACGCCTCCGGCGCTTACACCGGTGAGATCGCCACCAATATGCTGGTGGACGCCGGCTGCAAGTACGTCATCATCGGCCACTCCGAGCGCCGTGCCATGGGCGAGACCGACGCCGATGTCAACGCCAAGGTTCTGGCTGCTCTGAACGCCGGTCTGACCCCCATCATGTGCTGCGGCGAGAGCCTTGAGCAGCGCCAGAGCGGCATCACCACCGAGTGGATCACCATGCAGATCAAGCTGGGTCTGGCTGGCGTTCCCGAGGACAAGATCCGCAAGGTCATCATCGCCTACGAGCCCATCTGGGCCATCGGCACCGGCCTGACCGCCACTCCCGAGCAGGCGGAAGAGGTCTGCGAGAACATCCGTACCGTGGTGCGCAAGCTGTACTCCTCCAAGAACGCCCGTGCGATCTCCATCCTGTACGGCGGCTCCATGAACGACAAGAACGCCTTCGAGCTGCTGGCACAGCCCGACATCGACGGCGGTCTGATCGGCGGCGCGTCTCTGGTTCCCGAGAAGTTTGTCAAGATCATCGAGGCTGCCAACCAGCCCACTGTCTAATTTTTACCAGTCTCTGATGGGCAGCCGCGAACAAAAGCGGCTGCCCATCTTTGCCCCTTATTTCAACTGGAGGTGTATTGATGAAGACACTTCTTCTGTCCGCATTGGACGCGGAAACGCCCCAAATTGCGGCTGACCTGATTCGCCGGGGGGAACTGGTGGCGATCCCCACGGAGACGGTTTACGGTCTGGGCGCAAACGGTCTGGACGAAGCTGCCGTGACGAAAATTTTTGAAGCCAAGGGTCGTCCACAGGACAACCCCCTGATTCTGCACATCTGCGGCGCGGAGCAGATCGAACTGTTCTGCCACGACGTGCCCGGGGCGGCTTACGAACTGGCGAAAAAATTCTGGCCGGGGCCGCTGACCATGGTGCTGCCCGCCCGGGACTGTGTTCCCCGGCGCACCACCGGGGGACTCTCTACCGTGGCCGTCCGCTGCCCGGACAATGCCGTGACCCGGGAGATCATCCGCCTTGCGGGCGTGCCCATTGCCGCGCCCTCCGCCAATATTTCCGGAAAGCCCTCCACCACCACCGCCCAGCACGTCCTTCATGACCATGACGGGAAAATCGCCGCCATCGTGGACGGCGGCCCATGCCGGGTGGGCGTGGAGTCCACCATCGTGGATTTGACGGAAGATCGCCCCCGGCTGCTGCGCCCCGGCGGGATCACCCCGGAGCAGCTGATCTCCGTTCTGGGGGATCTGGTCATCGACAAGGCTGTCACCGCCCAGATCGACAAGGACGCCGTGGTGAAAGCCCCCGGCATGAAATACCGCCATTACGCCCCGGCGGAGCCGGTGGTCATCGTCTCCGGCAGCCGGGAAAAGGCCGCCGCCTACATCCGCCGCCATTTCACCCCCGGCGACCGGGTGCTGTGCTTTGAAGAAGAGCTGCCCCTGTACGCCGGGTGCAGCCCCCTGTCCTACGGCCGGGAGGCGGACGTCAACACCCTGTCCGCCGGCTTGTTTGCCGCCCTGCGGGAACTGGACGACCCACACATTCATCAGGTCTATGCCCGGTGCCCGGTGGGGGGCGGTGTGGCCTACGCCGTGCAGAACCGGCTGAAAAAGGCCGCGGCGTTCCACATTGTGGACGCGGAGGAGGAAGCATGATTCTCGGCATCACCGGCGGCACCGGCTGTGGAAAAACCACCCTGCTGAACGTTCTGAAGGAGCGGGGCGCAGTGGTTCTGGACTGCGACGCCATCTACCACGAGCTGCTGACGCGGGATGCGTCCCTCCTTGCGGCCATCGAAGAACGCTTCCCCGGCACGGTGGAGGACGGCGTTTTGCAGCGGAAAAAGCTTGGGAATTTGGTATTTTCCGACAAAAATGCTCTGCTGGATTTGAACAGAATCACCCACGCCGCCGTGAAGCGGGAGGTGCTTCGCCGCCTCAGGGAAAAGCCAGCGTTTGCCGCCATCGACGCTATCGCCCTGTTTGAGGGCGGGCTTGCCGGGCTGTGCGACGTGACGGTCGCCGTCACCGCCCCGGTGGAAGATCGGGTTCGCCGCCTCATGCGCCGGGACGGTATTCCGGAAGACTATGCCCGCCGCCGCATCGCCGCCCAGCCGGACGAGAGCTGGTTCCGGGGAAAATGCGGGTATGTGTTGGAAAACACCGGCTCAGCGTCGGAATTCCGGGAAAAATGCCTTGCGTTTTTGCGGGGAATTGGTATAATGGACGCAGCGAGCGAGCGCCGCAAGTCGCTGCAATGCACCGTCCACCCGACGGGGACACTGGGGACATATACCTTCGTTGTCGTCTGCTCCCGGTACGACGGGAAGTGGCTTCTCAGCCGCCACAGGGAGCGGGACACATGGGAAACCCAGGGCGGCCACATCGAGCCGGGAGAAACGCCCATGCAGGCTGCCCGACGGGAGCTGTATGAGGAAAGCGGCGTCTGGGACGCGGAGCTTTACCCGGTCTGCGACTACCGCGGCTTCGATTCCCAAAGCAGCGCCAACGGCATGGTGTTTTTCGCGGCGGTTCGCCGTCTGGAACCCCTGCCGGAAAGCGAGATCGGGGAAGTCAGACTGTTTTCGGCGCTGCCGGAAAATCTGACCTACCCCAACGTAACGCCCCGCCTGATGGCGGAGGCGGAAAGAAACATAGGAGGATGCAACATGACCACAGAAGAACTGCGCAATTCCCTGCTGGCGTCGCCCAAGAACGGCTACACCCGGCTCACCGACGGCCAGCGGGATGAAATGGAAGGCTATGCTCAGCGCTACATGGCGTTCATGAGCGAATGCAAGACCGAGCGGGAGGCCACCGCATGGGCCGTTCGGAAAGCCGAGAAGCTGGGCTACAAGCCCTTCGCCCCCGGCATGGAAGCCAAGCCCGGCGACAAAATTTACTACAACAACCGCAATAAATCCATCGCTCTGGCCGTTGTCGGTGCCAAGTCTCTGGGCGAGGGCGCGAACATCTGCGCCGCCCACGTGGATTCCCCCCGACTGGACATCAAGCCCAACCCCCTGTACGAGGATTCCGAGATCAGCTACCTGAAGACCCACTATTACGGCGGCATCAAGAAATACCAGTGGACGACTATTCCTCTGGCGCTCCACGGCGTGGTGTACCGGGCGGACGGCGCTGTGGTCACGGTTACCATCGGCGAGGATGAGGGCGACCCCATCCTGATGGTCTCCGACCTGCTGCCCCATCTGGCGGCGGATCAGATGCAGAAGCCTGCGGGGAAGATCATCGAGGGCGAGCAGCTGAACGTGATCCTCGGTTCCGAGCCGCTGGAGGGCGACGGCTCTGACCTCGTGAAGCTGCACATCATGAAGCTGCTGAACGAGAAGTACGGCCTTGTGGAGAGCGACTTCCTCTCCGCCGAGCTGACGGTGGTTCCCGCGGGACGCTGCCGGGAGGCGGGTCTTGACCGCAGCCTGCTCAGCTCCTACGGCCACGACGACCGGGTCTGCGCCTACGCCGAGCTGGAAGCCCTGTTCTCTCTGGACATGCCCGAAAAGACCGCCGTCTGCATCCTTGCCGACAAGGAAGAGATTGGCTCTGTGGGTATTTCCGGTATGCAGAGCCACTACTTTGAACATTTCATGGAGGGCCTGTGCGATGCCCAGGGCGTCAAGCTGTCCGACTGCTTCGCCAATTCCTTCTGCCTGTCCGCCGACGTTTCCAACGCCTTCGACCCCAACTGGCCGGAGACCTGCGACAAGCGGAACAACAGCCAGCTGAACTACGGCGTTGCCATCTGCAAGTACACCGGCTCCCGGGGCAAGGGCGGCGCGTCCGACGCTTCCGCCGAGGCTATGGGGCATGTCCGCTCCACGCTGGACAAGGCGGGCGTCATCTGGCAGATCGCGACTCTGGGCAAGGTAGATCAGGGCGGCGGCGGCACCGTGGCGGCCTACATGGCCAACCGGAATATCGTCACCGTGGACGCGGGCGTGCCGGTGCTCAGCATGCACGCGCCGCTGGAGCTGGTCTCCAAGCTGGACTGCTACGAAACCATGCTGGCCTGCAAGGCGATTTATCTGGCATAAAATCAAGAAGCTCCCTCTTTTCGAGGGAGCTTCCTGCATGTATGAAACTAGAATTCCGGTCCGGTGCAGACGTTCCGGGGTTCCTCCGTGGGGGGAAGAGCCCGGAGCTTCTTGCTGCCCCGCACAGCCTGGATAAGCTCTACGATCGCCCAGATGTGCAGCAGGAAATCCACCAGCTTGCCCATGGGGCTATCATACAGAGCAAAGGTAATGACCACCAGCGCCACGGTGTCGATGATGAACAGCACCAGCGCCGCCGTCAGCCAACCGGCACGCTTCTTGCTCAGCAGCCAGCACAGCAGATACACCGCCACAATGACCAGCGCGATGACCAGACCCGTGTAGGTGAGCGTCCCTTTGACATTCCAGGCACCGTCCACAAAGCCGTTCTCTATGCCCATCCCCACGAATACCAGATAGTACGGTACGGAAGCGGAGAACAGGAAATACGTGTTCGTGTCCAGAATCGTCATGATCAGATTGACCACCGTGAGAATGACGATCAGCAACAGACTGTAACGTCCGTTGGCCACCTGCCGCAGCAGGTACTCCCGGGAGTTCTTGTCCACCGGGGTGTTGTTTCTTGCCATAAACTACCATCTCCTTATTTTCGAGTAATTCGCCACTTCATGATACCAGATATTCATGGCAAATGCAACCTTGACTTTTCTGCCGCCAATGTGTATAATAAGAGAAATTTCATAGGACAGTTCGTGACCATCCTGTCGGTAAACAAAACTAGGGATTTCCGATGGGCGCTATGCGCTCATTTTTTGTTGGGTGTGGTCATGGACTGCGCCCAATTTCTGTTTTGGAGGAACACCATGTCGAAAAACACCAGATTTCTGACCCATGCCGCCGTCATTGCGGCGCTGTACGCTGTACTGACCCACCTGCAGAATGTTCTGCTTCCCGGTTCCACCACATGGGCGATCCAAATGCGGCTGTCCGAAGCGCTGTGTGTGCTTTCCTTTTTCACCCCGGCAGCGATTCCCGGATTGACGGTGGGCTGTCTGGTTTTCAACATCACCTATGCCGCCGCGCTGCCGCTGGATTTTCTCGTGGGCAGTCTTGCGACGCTTCTGGCGGCCGGTGGAATGTGGCTGACCCGGCGGGTCACGGTGAAGGGCTATCCTCTGGTGGGGATGGCGATGCCCGCACTGTTCAACGCACTGCTGGTAGGCTGGGAACTGACGGTATACATCGGCGGCGGTTTCTTCCTCAACGCGCTGTACGTGGCGCTGGGAGAGCTGGCGGTGCTCCTGACCTTTGGCACGGTGCTATACTACGCCGTCAAAAAGCGGCATCTGGACACAAAGGTGTTCGGCGCGTAAAGCAATCAGAATTCCCCCGCCGCGCGGATGTTCCGACGCGGCGGGGGAATTCTTCACAGCTCCAATTTCAGGTCGTTTTCCCCGATCCAGCCCCATTTCCGGAGGATCAGGCAGAAAACCCAGCTCAGAACCGCCGGAAGAACGAAGCAGATCAGCGCCATGCCCGTCCAGTCCATGGCGGTGATGGCCGTCTTTGCGCCGTTGGCAATATCGTTGATCCAGCCCGTGTAAACGCCGATCTGCCCGACAAAGCCGCAGGTGCCCATGCCGGAGGAGACCGCCGTGCCGTTCATCTCCAGATGGAACAGGCATGTGGCAAGCGGCCCCGTGATGGCCGATGCCAGTGTGGGCGGTATCCAGATACGGGGGTTCTTCACAATGTTGGGCATTTGCAGCATGCTGGTGCCGATGCCCTGAGCGACCAGACCGCCCCAGCCGTTTTCCCGGAAGCTCATCACCGCGAAGCCCACCATCTGGGCGCAGCACCCTGCCACGGCGGCGCCGCCGGCAAGCCCTGTCAGTCCCAGCGCCGCGCAGATGGCGGCGGAGGAAATGGGCAGCGTCAGCGCCACGCCCACGGCGACGGATACCACAATGCCCATGAAAAAGGGCTGAAGCACCGTCGCCCACTTGATGAAGCTGCCTACGGCGCTGGCCGCCGTACCGATGGGCGCGGCCACCAGGCTCGCAATGCCGATGCCGGCCAGAACCGTCACGATGGGCGTCACCAGAATGTCGATTTTGGTCTCCTTTGCCACCAGCTTGCCGCATTCCGCCGCGACGATGGCGACGACGTACACCGCCAGCGGCCCGCCCGCGCCGCCCATGGCGTTGGCGGCAAAGCCCACGGGGATCAGGGAAAACAGCACCAGCGTCGGGCAGTGCAGCGCAAATCCGATGGCCACGGCAATGCCGGGGCCGACCATGGCGGAGGCAAGGCCGCCGATGGTATAGCCCACTGCGCCCTCACCCTTGCCCACGGTGACGATGATCCGTGTCAAAAACCCGATGCCGAACTGCTGCCCCAGAGTATTGAGGATGGTTCCCACCAGCAGCGTGCAGAACAATCCCTGTGCCATGGCCCCCAGCGCATCGATCCCGTAGCGCTGGAGGGTAAACACCACGTCCTTGCGCGCCAGAAATTGCTTGATTTTCTCCATAGGTACCTCTTCTTTTCAAAGTGTATGAATGTAACCTATTATACAGGAAACCTTTTCCGCACGCAAGCTGAAAGGGAAAGATTCTCCTTGCAAATGCCGCGCATCATGCTAAAATAGAAGAGGAACGTTGCGAGGAGGGACTTATCATGGATATTTGGAAAGAACTGGAAGCTGAGGGCGTGAACAGGCACCTGCTTGCAGAAGTCCGTTCCTTCCGGGACGCCCACGGCGTGGCGGAGGAAGTACGCGGCCGGATTCCAAACCCCCGATTTGTATACTACGGCAAGGACGTCTGGGAAGCCGCCGCGGCGGCGGTGCTGTGCGGGGAGAACCTGCTTCTGGCAGGCCCCAAGGCCACCGGAAAAAACGTACTGGCGGAGAATCTGGCCGCCCTGTTCGGCCGCCCGGTGTGGGACATTTCCATGCACATCAACGTGGACGCGGCGTCCCTCATCGGCACCGATACGCTGAAGGGAGGCGAGGTCTGCTTCCGGGAAGGCCCCGTGTGCCAGTGCGCGAGACTTGGCGGCTTCGGCATTCTGGACGAGGTGAATATGGCGAAAAACGAAGCGCTGGCCGTGCTCCACGCCACGCTGGATTTCCGCCGGGTCATTGACATTCCGGGCTACCGCCGCGTGACGCTGGACGACGCGACCCGGTTCATCGGCACCATGAACTACGGCTACGCCGGAACCCGGGAGCTGAACGAAGCACTGGTTTCCCGGTTCGTGGTGGTGGATATGCCGGTAATCGGGCAGGACGATCTGTGCAAACTCCTGCTGCGGGGCTTCCCGAGCCTGAAAAAGAGCTGGGCGCAGCAGCTGGCGGCGTTGTTCGACGATCTGCGCGCCAAGTGCAGCAGCGGGGAGATCTCCGCCCGGGCGCTGGATCTGCGGGGACTGCTGACTGCCCTGCGGCTGATGGAACGGGGACTTTCCCCGGAGGCCGCACTGGAAATGGGCATCATCAACAAGGCATTCGACCCCTTCGAGCGGCAGCTCACCGCCGACGTGGTCTGGGCGCGTGTCCCCAGAACGGCGAAAGCGGACGAGTTCTTCGGAGACTGATATGGACATCGGGGAACAGGAAGCCCGCCGGGCGGACAACCAGATCTGGAACGCCGCGGGCGCTTACGGCTTCGCCACAGGCAGCCGGGGCTATGAACCCAACGGGGAAGCGTCCTTGTATTTCAACACCGCCATCGGCCTTGTGCGGCAGCTGTATGATTACAAGAAGCTGGAGCTGCTGTTCACCGCACTGGAGCGCCACTCCGGGGGAGAGCTGCAAAGTGAGCTGCTCTGGCTGGGGCTGGAACGGTGCGCCTATCTCAGGTGCCGGGACGCCCGTCCAGCGCTGACCTTTCTGCGGCAGGACTATGCCCAGCGGCAGTTACAGCAGGATTTTTCCGTGAACAGCGAGCAGGACCGGCTGAAAATCGGCTGGTTCCGCCGGGCGCTGGGGCTGTCCAGCGAGGAATCTGACCGGGAAAAGCAGATTCTGGACGCCCTGGAATTTGACCCCGACTGGGACGCCGAGGTCATCCAGACGCGGATGGAGCAGATCGTCCTCAAATATTTCGGGCGGAATCTCCGCAACGAAATTGACCACTTCAATTCCAACCGGGTGGATCTGGGTTTCTTTGCCCGGCTGATGCTTCGCCCGGGAGGGCTGCACCGTCTGGGGCAGGCCGCGCCGGAGGGCGGCGCGGGACTGCGTTCTTTGGGGCGGCGCATTTTCGGTTGGCGGGAGGCCCGGAAGGACGATATTCGGAAATACGCCGCCGCGTGCTTCGGCAAGTCCATGCTGACCCCGGCGGAGCTGGCAGACGCAGAGCGTAACTGCTGCACCGGCCATCACCGCAACTGCGTGCTGCACTTCACCCGCGGGGAAGCACCGGAAAACGGGGAAGCGCCCACCCGGGAGTGGGAGCAGCTTCAGGAGCAGGCGGAGCGCAACCGCGCTTATTTTCAGGCGCATCTTGCCCAGAACCGACTGGAGATCCAGCGCCTTGCCCAGCAGCTGCAAAATACCATCCTGCTGCTTCAGGAGGACGGGAGCCATCGGTGCCGCGCGGGACGGGTCAACCCGGCGCTTGCCTGGCGCGCCCCCTCCCTGGGGGACGGCCGGGTCTTCGACCGGCAGCAGCCCAATACCCTTGGGGACCTGATCGTGGACATTCTGCTGGACGCCTCCGCCTCCCAGAACCGGCGGCAGGAGCAGCTGGCGACGCAAGGCTACATTCTGGCCGAGGCGCTGACCCGGTGCGCAATTCCTGTCCGGGTGCTATCCTACTGCTCCGTCAGCGGCTGTACGGTGCTGCGGGAGTACCGGGACTACCGGGAAAATCAGGGCAACAACCGGATTTTCGAGTTCGCTGCCGCCGGATGGAACCGGGACGGACTTGCCCTGCGGGCAGTGGACTGGCTTCTGCGCCGGTCGGGGGAGCAGCAGCGGCTTCTGCTGATTCTCACCGACGCGAACCCCAACGACGATACCCGCCTCCCCGGCACGGGGAATCAGTTTTTCAGCCGGGACTACAGCGGTAGGCCCGCCGTGGCCGACGCTGCCGAAGAAGCGACGGCATTGCGCAGGCATGGCAATCCGCCGCTGTGCCTGTTCTCCGGCCGGGAGGGCGATTTAAGCAGCGCCCGCACCATTTACGGCCGGGATGTGGTCGGGCTGCCCTCCGTGGGCTGGTTTGCCCAGACCGTGGGGAAGATCATTCAGGGACGGCTGCAGGCTCTTGAAAGTTAACGAAAAAAACGCGGCTTCAAAGCCGCGTTTTTTAGATAAATTGGCACTGTACAATGCCTTTTAAGTATGCTACAATTCCCAAAAGCGGGAAAACAGGAGATGATGACCTTGACAAGTCAGGCGCAGCGGTATCTGGAAAGGCTGGATATCGGCTATTCCTACCGCCTTGCAAAGCGGATGGAGGAGCACTGCACCAACCCCGTGCTGGGCTACCGCACCGCAGGCTCCCCGGCGGAGATCGCCACGGGAGACATGCTGGCGGCGGAGATGAAGAAAATCGGCTTTTCCAAAGTATGGAAGGACGCCATCACCGTGGACGCATGGGAGTTTGAGAAAGCGGAGCTGTCCTTCACCGACGCTGAGGGACAGGAACGCCGCGTCCAGCTGGGGGCGTATCAGACGAATTTCGTCACGGACGGCCCTACCGCCTACGAGCTTGTCTATGCGGGCAAGGGCACAGAAGCGGATTATGAGGGGCTGGACGTTAACGGGAAGCTGGTGCTGGTGGAGATCAATCAGCGGAACGAATGGTGGATCAACTACCCCGTGTATCAGTCCCACCTCAAGGGTGCGGCAGCGCTGATCGCCGTGCAGACCGGGGGCTACGGCGAGGTGGACGATGCCGCGCTGAACGCGCAGGACATCGCAGGCCCTCCCGAAGCCGCCGCCTTTTCCATTTCCCGGAAGGACGCCGGGGCGCTGAAGGAGCTGCTTGCGGACAGTGCGACGGTGGCCGTCACGCTGGACGCCTGCACCCGGGTGGAGCGCGACCGCACCACCTACAACATCATCGGCGAGCTGACCGGCCGGAATCCTGACCGGAAGATCATGCTCTCCGCCCACTACGACTCCTATTTTGACGGCTTTCAGGACGATAACACCGCCATTTCCATGATGCTGGGCATGGGCAAAGCACTGGTAGAGACCGGCTGGCAGCCGGAGAATACCATCCTTTTCTGCGCCATGGCGTCGGAGGAATGGGGCGTGGCGGACTCTCAGTTCGACTGGTCAACAGGCGCTTACGAGCAGGTGTTCACCGTACATCCCGAATGGCGGGGGCAGGTCATTGCCGACCTGAACTTTGAGCTGCCGGCCCTTGCCCACGGCACCCGGGCACGAATCCGCAGCACCTACGAATATGTGGATTTTCTGGAGGAATTTCTGGAAAATCTCCCGGAGCTGACGCAGGGCTATCCCGAGGAAACCCGGATCACCGCCCCTATCGAGACATGGTCGGACGACTTTTCCATTGCCATTGCGGGCATTCCCTCCATGGTCAACGATTTTACCGGCGGCAGCTTTATGGAGACCCACTACCATTCCCAGTTCGACAACGACACCTACTACGACGAGGACGTGTACCGCCTCCACCACGAGCTGTTCGGGCTGCTGCTGATGGCCATTGACAGAACCAGAGTGGTGCCGCTGAATTTTGCCGGAACCTTTCAAAAGGCCAAGGAGGCGCTGGACCTGGACTGGTGCGCCCGGACGGAGGCCGACGGCGAGAGCCTTGCCCAGGCGCTGGACGAAGCGGCGGCGCTTGCCCAGCAGGTCTATGACCGGGCGGCGGCCATCAACCGGGGGCAGGCACCCGACGAGGACGCCGGTCGATTGGAGCGGCAACTGCTGGATTTGTTCCAGCGCACCCAGGACACCTTTGTCCGCATCGACTGGTACGGCAACGTCCAGTTTCCTCAGGAAAGCCTGCAGGAAAGCCTTGAACTGCTCCACGGCGCGGCGGGCAGCCTGGCGGCGGGAAATCTCTCCGCGGCACTGCGAAAACTCTATGAGATCGACAACAACCGGTATGCCTTCCTGTTTGAGCAGCGGGTGTACCGCCACTTCACCCAGTACGTATTTTCCCAGCCCAAGGAGCGCCTGAAATGGGGCTACCGCCGGATCGTGGGATATATCAACCTATACGCAACGGTCAAGAGCCTGCTGGAAAAGAAAGCCAAGGGCATTACGGACTACACCGCGGAAGCGGCCTTCCTGCAGGGCGCGGCCGCCGCGCAGGAGGGCGCCTACCGGGATCTGGTGGGCAGTCTGAACATCAGTGTGGAGGAAATGAAGCGGATGCTCCGCGACTGCCTCCCAAGATAAAGGAACGAATATATGGAAAGCGAATTATACAAAGTTACAAAAAAAGACCTGCCAAAGCTTCAGGCACTGCTGAACAAGTGCTTTGCCTCCGACCCGCTGTACGAGACCCTGATTCCCAACGAGGATATCCGCAAGAAGCTTTTGCCGAAGCTCTTTGCCTGCGACATGGAGGAATTCTACAAAAACTGCGACATTTTTGCCGACAGCCCGGATTTGAACGGCCTTCTGGTCGTTTCCGACGAGACCGAGCCGTACCATTTCCTCCAATACTACTTTACGGAGCTGGAAGCGGAATTGCAGACGGACGCATGGCTGATCAAGGAAGACCCGTCGCTCAAAACCCTGTTCCACTTTTTCGCCGCCCGGGATTATCTGAACTCCCACTGGACGACCCAGCTCCACGAGGACAACCGTCTCCATGTGATCTATCTGGCGGTGGACCCCCAGATGCAGCACCACGGCATTGCGGTGAAGCTGCTGAAGGCGGCGGTGGATTACGCGGACAAGCATCACATGATGATGTCGCTGGAGACCCACAACCCCAACAACGTGACGCTTTACCAGCAGTTGGGGTTTGAGATTTACGAGGTTCTGGAAAAGCATTTTCATCTGAAACAGTTCTGCATGGTGCGCCCGATTCAAAGCGAGCTTGGACAGCCCGCGAAGCCGGGAAATGCGATTTAATCGAAAATAGAAAATCCCGTCCGCAATCTGCGGACGGGAATCTTTCTGTTTATACGAACTTTTTTCGGCAGGTCAAAAGCCCATCAGCCGTTGCGGACTTCCATGAACAGGCTTTCCATATACCGGGAGGTTTCCTCCGGCAGGAAGTTGAAGCTGGTGCCGGTGGTGAGGGTGTCCGCGTCGGGGTAGGCGACCTCGCTGCCCGCGACCTCCGGATCCATCAGCTCCTTCGCCGCGGTGGAAGGGACGCTGTAGCCCAGAAACTCCATGTTGGCGGAGGAAATCTCCGGGCTGCACAGGAAGTTGATGAAGGCTTCCGCCGCCTCCTTCTCCTGGCAGCAGGTGGGGATGCACATGGCGTCGATGAACATGTTGTAGCCCTGCGCCGTGGGACGGTAGAAGGCCAGATCGGGGTTCTCTTCCACCATGGTCAGATAGTCGCCGGCGTAGTAGGGGGCGATCCAGGCCTCCTCGTTTTCCATGGCGTCAAAAATCTGATCCATGACGTACTGCTGCACCACGGGCTTCTGCTCTGCCAGCTTGGCAGCGCAGGCCTGAAGCTCGGCCTCGTCGGTGGTGTTCACGTCGTAGCCCAGCAGGTACTCGGCAATGCCGAAGGCGTCCCGGGAGTTGTCGAACATCAGGATCTTTCCGGCGTACTTCTCGTTCCACAGCAGTTCCCAGCCGGTGACATCGGCTTCGTCCACGTACTTGGTGTTGTAGATGATGCCCACGGTGCCCCAGGTGTAGGGAACGGAATACTTGTTCTCCGGGTCGTAGGAGGTGTTTTTGAAGGAATCGTCGATATACTGGTAGTTGGGGATGTTGCTGAAGTTCAGCTCCTCCAGCATACCCTCCTGCACCATCCGGCCGATCATGTAGTCGGAGGGGATGATCACGTCCACGGTGATGCCGCCGTTGGACAGCTTGGAGTACATGATCTCGTTGGAGTCATAGGTGGAATACTGCACGCGGATGTTGGGATAGGCTTCCTCAAAGGCGGCGATTACATCCAGAGAGCCGTCGTCGCCCTCGGAGATGTACTGACCCCAGTTGTAGACGTACAGGGTGGTCTTTTTACTGCTGCCGCAGCCGGAAAGACCGGTCAGGCAGCTCACGGCAAGCAAGACGGCAAGAATAACGGAAATCCCTTTTTTCATGACAATTCTCCTTTATACCCCGCTGTGGGCAGCGGCTCGTTTTTTGTCCCCGCGGAGCTGAATGAGGTTCATGGTGACCATCAGCACCAGAATCAGCAGGAATAGCAGGGTGAACAGGGCGTAGATTTTCGGATGGAGGGGCTTTTTCGTGTAGGAATAGATTTCCACGGGAAGGGTCACAAAATCCAGCCCGCTGACAAAATAGCTGATGACAAAATCGTCCAGACTCATGGTGAACGCCATAATAGCGCCGGACACGATGCCGGGGGCGATCTCATGGAGCGTCACCTTGAAAAACGCCTGCAGGGGCGTGCAGCCCAAGTCCATGGCCGCGTCCCGGAGGGAGCTGTCCGTCTGCTTGAGTTTCGGCATGACGTTCAGGATCACGTAGGGGAGGTTGAAGGTGATGTGGGCAATGAGCAGCGTCCAGAAGGTCAGACTGTTCCGCTGCCCCAGCATCCGGGTCCCCACGAAGACGAACAGCAGGGAAAGGGACACGCCGGTGACGATATCCGGATTCGTCATGGGGATGTTGGTCAGCGTCATGGCAGCCTTGCGCAGTCTGGGGTTCAGGTTGTAGATGCCAAGTGACGCCACCGTGCCGAAGACCGTGGCGATGAAGCTGGCGAGAACCGAGACGAGCAGGGAGTTGCCCAGCAGCTTTAACAGCGTCCTGTCCTGAAACAGACGGGCGTACTGCCGCAGGGTAAACCCTTCAAACTGGGTAACGTCCTTGCCTGTATTGAAGGACGCCACGATCAGCACTGCCATGGGGACGTACAGGAAAATGAAAATCAGGATGGTGAGAATGCGGTTGGCTCTTTTCATACGATGACACCGCCTTCCTCATTGCCGCCGCCGAAGCGGTTCATGATGCCGGTGCAGATGAATACAAGGATCATCAGCACCAGACTCAGCGCCGCGCCCAGATTGGGGTTGTTGCCCTGCTTGAACTGGCGCTCGATCACGTCGCCGATGAGCACCGTGTCCGTACCGCCCAGCTTCTGGGAGATATAGAAGGTGGACACCGCCGGGACGAACACCATGGTCATGCCGGAGAGAATGCCGGGAACGCTGAGAGGCAGCACCACCCGGGAAAACACCTGCGTGCTGTTGCAGCCCAGATCCTCCGCCGCTTCAATGAGCCGGGGGTCGATCTTGACGATGACGCCGTACAGGGGCAGGATCATATAGGGCAGATAGTTATACACCATGCCCAGAATGACCGCGCCGGGGGTACGGATGAGCCGCAGTCGGCCGATGCCGATGGCGTCGAGAATATTGTTGATGATGCCGGTGTCCTGCAGCAATCCGACCCATGCGAGGGTACGGAGCAGAAAGCTCATGCACATGGGCAGCATCACCAGCATATACAGGAACTTCTGAGCGGTCTGGCTTCGGTGGGCGATGTAGTAGGCCATGGGGTAGCCCAGCAGCAGGCAGATGAAAGCCGACGCCACCGCGTAGAAGATGGACTGCCACAGAACGCCCCAGTACAGATTCAGACCCCGGAGATTCACCAGGCTGAATTCTCCCGTAGACGGGTCAGTAAGGGCATAGTAGCACACCACACCCAGAGGGATCAGCGTGAATACCACCATCCATATCAAATACGGGGTGCTGAGCAAGATAGACTTATTCTTCTTCATCTTCGGCATCCTCCGTCAGCTCGTCATACTCGGCGGAGTAGGAGCTGTAGTCGCCAAAGAGACCTGAATATTCGCTCTTGTGCATGATGTGAATGTCTTCCGGGTTCAGGCGGATGCCGATGGTCTCGCCCACGCCGTGGTAGTCCGTGGTCTGGATGAGCCATTTGAAGCCCTTGAACTCCACGATGATGTCGTAGTTAAGACCCTTGAAGGTAATGCCCGTGACGGTGCCGACGAGATGACTCTCCGCGGGCTTCACGATGTCAATGTCCTCCGGGCGGATGACAACGTCCACCGGCTCGTTGGGGGCGAAGCCCTTGTCCACGCACTCAAAGACCCGGCCGAAGAACCGAACCTTGAAGTCTTCCAGCATGACGCCGTCCAGGATGTTGCTTTCGCCGATAAAGTCCGCCACGAAGGCGTTCTTCGGCTCATTATAGATATCCTCAGGTCTGCCGATCTGCTGTATCCGTCCCTTGTCCATGACCACCACGGTGTCGGACATGGAAAGGGCTTCCTCCTGATCGTGGGTGACATAGATGAACGTGATGCCGGTGGTCTGCTGGATGCGTTTCAGCTCGATCTGCATGTCCTTGCGCAAGCGCAGATCCAGCGCTGCCAGCGGTTCGTCCAGCAGCAGCACCTTCGGCTGGTTGACCAATGCCCGGGCGATGGCAACACGCTGCTGCTGGCCGCCGGACAGACTGTCCACGCTGCGGTTTTCGTAGCCCTTCAGGCTGACGATTTCCAGCATTTCATTGACCCTGCGGTCAACTTCGTCCTTGGGCAGCTTTGCTACCTTCAGGCCGAAAGCGACGTTGTCGTACACATCCAGATGCGGAAAAAGGGCATAACGCTGGAACACGGTGTTGATCTGCCGCTTGTAGGGCGGAACGTCGTTGATGACCTTCCCGTCAAACGTCACCGTGCCGGAAGTGGGCGTCAGAAAGCCGCCGATGATCCGAAGCGTTGTGGTCTTGCCACAGCCGGAGGGGCCGAGCAGTGTGAGGAATTCGTGATCGTTGAAATAAAGATTGATGCCGTCGAGAATACGCTCCCCGTCGAACTCCATGGTCAGGTCCTGGAGTCTGATGAGTTCCTTGGACATTATCCTCCCCCGTTTCTGTTTTTTGTGTTTACGCCGAAATACGACAGATACTACTATACCGTAAATTTTTGCAATGTCAATGGATTATATCCGTTTTTTCCCGGGAAAGTTTCGTTTTCCGTTCCGGCAGACGAAAACCGTGCCGCGGCAGAACTGACGTTTGCCGCGGCACGGTATTTGGGTAGGGTTTGTTATGCCGCAGGGGCGGTGACGGCGGTGGTTTCCGGGATGGTTTCCCCGGCGGTTTCCTCCGGGAGGGTGCTTGGAACGTAGGTTTTCGGATGGCTGGCCAGGTCCTGATAGTAGGCTTCCCGGTCGGCCTTTTGCTGTTCCAGATACGTCCGGCATTTTTCCATGCCCGCGCCGACGATGGAGTCCGTGCGCTCCATGGACTTCTTCGCGGAGGACAGCATGGCGTCGTTCAGGTTGAACAGCTCCGCCCACTGATCCTGATTGTCTTCGTCCAGCGGCAGGATGTTATATTGCTTCGCCCCGTCAGTGCGCATGTTCACCCATGTGGGCAGCGCGTCCACGCTTTGCAGATACACGGCTCCGTCGGAATACTTTTCAAAGGTGACGGTGAACAGAATGCCATCCTCCGTATAGTAGGGAGGCGCGGCTTGAATATAGCCGTTTCTCTGGTTGGATACGGCGTTGCCCAGAGAGTAGATGACCACGGTCTTGTGGTCAGGGTCAACGGTGCTGGTAAGCAGGTCCACCGGTTGAACAACATGCGGATGCCCGCCCACGATCACGTCAAAGCCAAGATCGCACAGCTTCTGTGCCATGGTGTCCTGAAGGGAATTTTCCTTGATGTTATATTCCACGCCCCAGTGAATGAACATCATGGTGGCTTCCGCACCGTCCGCTTTCATCTGTTCCAGAATCTGTTCCGACGCGGTGTACAGCTTGCCGGGGTCGTTGTTGAGGAAGTAGTTCATCTGCCCCTCGTCCTTGATGGGGGTAAGACCATTGAGGGAGAAGGAGGTGCCGTTGCTGCTGTATGCCCATGTGTAGCACACCATGCCGATTTTAATGCCGTTTACGTCCACCACGGCGTATTTCGGCTCGTCGGCGTTCAGCTGGGAGCCGAGGGCGGTCAGTCCCTTGCCGCGGATGATCTCCACGGTGCGGGTGATGCCCGACGCCATGGTGTCGCCCGCGTGGTTGTTGGCGGTGAGCAGCATGTCATAGCCCGTGTCCACTACGCTGTCGATCAGCGCGTCGGGACAGTTGAAAGCGGGATTGCCCTGATAGGGGTAATCGTCGCCGCCGAAGGTGGTCTCCAGATTGGCGATGGCGTAGTCCAGACCGGACACGATATCCTTGACATAGCGGAAAATGGAACTGAAATCGTAGGTGCCGTTGCTTTGCAGGCAGGTGTCAAACACCGGCTTGTGCATCAGCAGATCGCCCATGGTGCCGATGGAAGCGGTAGCCACCACATGCTCCGGTTCCGGCAGGGTGGTCTCCGGGGGCTGGGTCTCGGCCTGCGTCGGCTCTGTCCGGATGACGGTGGGAAGGGTATAAACCTGTGTCTCCGTCCGGACGGTAGTCTGGGGCGTTTTGTTCACCAGATTAACACACATCCAGATCACAAGACCTGTCAGCGCGATCATGACGAAAATCAATACGGTCAGCAGCACAACGACTGCTGTGTTGTTTCCCTTCGGCTTTTTGGACATGGGTACTCCTCCTTGTCAGGCTGCCTCTTCGGTCGGAACAACGGGAGTTTCCCGCGCCTGCTTTTCCTGCGCGTAGTAGCTCCGGCATTGCTCAAGCCCCGGGCCGACGATGTTCATGGTGCGGTCGTAGGATGCCACGGCGTTCGCCAGAGCGGCGGCGTCCAGACCATACAGATTCTGCCACTCTGTCCGCCGGGCGTCTTCCAGCGGGACGATGTTGTATTCCTGCTTTTCGTCAACGCTGTGCAGGTTGACCCATGTGGGCATCACGTTCACATCGGCAACGTATACTCCGCCGTCGGCGTATTTTTCAAAAGTGACGGTGAACACCGCGCCGTCCTCGGTGTGGCCGGTGTTCAGGGTCATCAGGTCCCGGCGCTGGTTGGATACGGCGTTGCCCAGAGAGTAGATGACCGCCGTTTTGTGCCGGGAATCGGAGCTGCTGGTCAGCAGCTCCATCGGCTCCACCACGTGGGGGTGTCCGCCGACAATGACATCCACGCCCAGATCGCACATTTTCTGGGCGATCATCCGCTGGGAGGAATCCGCCTGAAGGGAATACTCCGTGCCCCAGTGAATGTACAGCATGGTAGCTTCCGCGCCGTCTTCCTGCATTTGGGACAGGAGAGACTGTACCTCGGAATAGAAGGCGTCCAGATTGGTTTCCACAAAGTAATTCACCAGACCCACCTGGGCGACCTCCGGCTCATAATTCAGGGAGGGACGCCCGTTCACCTCGCTGGTGGCGTAGGTGTAGGCCGCCATGCCCACCTTGATGCCGCCCACGTCCACTACGGCGTACTTGGGTTCCTCGTCGCTGAGCTGGGTCCCCAGAGGGGTCAGACCCATCTCCCGCACCCGCTTTACCGTGCGCAGAACGCCCTCGGTGGTGGTGTCGGAGCAGTGATTGTTGGCAGTGAGCAGCATGTCGATCCCCGCGTCCTTCGCCGCCCCCACGATCTCGTCGGGGCAGTTGAAGTCGGGGTAGCCCTGGTAGGGGTAATTATCGCCGCCCAAGGTGGTTTCCAGATTGGCCACGGAATAGTCATAGCTTGCAGTATATTCTGCCACGTAGCGGAAAATCGATGCAAAATCGTAGCCGCCGTCCTCTGTCGTGCAGGCGGTGATAACAGGCTTGTGCATCAGCAGATCGCCCTGAACGCCTACGGTGGCGGAGGCGACCGGCTCTAAGGGCTGGGTCGCTTCCGTCGTTGGCGGGGTGGTCGGGGCGTCGTCAGGCTTTCCTTTGCCCAGGGAGCGGACAATGAGAACCACCGCGACGACCGCCACCAGCACCAGCGGCAGCAGCTTCAGCGCGGTATCCCGGCGGGGTTCCTGTTTTGCGTATTTCGGTTTATGTGCCATGGGGTTCCTCCTGATACTAGTTTTTAATAAAACGGTTAAAAACCGTTTTATCCGGCTGCTGTTTCAGCAGCCAGCGGCGT
>ENA-OYWS01000213-OYWS01000213.1-human-gut-metagenome-genome-assembly--contig:-NODE-213-length-31346-cov-6.394714_pt1 | contig 31346 bp, 26 predicted proteins | sample MGYA00244813_ERZ653402 | MGnify/ENA primary metagenome ERZ653402 (study PRJEB26926, sample SAMN06165021) | human gut metagenome | biome: ENVO:00009003; feature: ENVO:2100002; material: ENVO:00002003...
TCTCGTGGGCTCGGAGATGTGTATAAGAGACAGGTATATTTTCAGAATATAAGCAAATTTGCATGGCATAAAATGTTGTTTAAAACGATTTGAATTTAAACACTGTAAGACTAAGAACATGAAAAAATCCTCCATATCTTCCAGCATCGTCATAACCCGCACATTATAAGAATGATATAGGCTGGAATATTTCCCTAAAAACGAGAAATCTTCCAGCCTATCTTCCAGGTTTTATTTCATATCTTACAGCCGTGATTACGGCTATTATTCATCACATTACAATTTATTCGAAGTAGAAGCTCAGCACAACCATTTTTGTGCGTACTTCCTTCACGCCCTGCGCGAACTTGAGCAGACTCTTGTCGCGCAGTTCCTTGGCATGATTGGTATCGAGAGCATTGCCGAGTCCGTAGACGAACTTCAGTTCGGGGCGCAGCTTGAAAAACGGCAGGTAGAAGTCGCAACCTACGCCGAACTCCAGCGAGAGTGATGTGCGCTTCAGCTTCAGCGCGTCGGTGCTCTTGCCCGTAAGGTTTATCATCGGCGACACACCAGCCATGAGGTACGGGCGGTGGTTGTTGAATCGGGGCGCCGAGAATATAAGGTCGCCAGCCACAGCGATGTACGCCGTCTTCATGTCTTGACGCTTCTCGTCGGGCTGTCCGCTTTCGCTCAGTTTCTTGAGGTCGTGAAACACGATGTGGCGCGTGCCGAAGTACATCATCGGCGCCACGCGCAACTGGAAATGTGTAGAAAGACGCAGTTCGCCGAGCACTCCGACATTGATGCCGGGGTCCCAACGGCTCTGGTCGGCGGTGACGAGTGTCTCCTCCGTGCCGTCCTCCGTGGTTATGGTCTGCGGACCAGCCATCAGCACCTCCATGTCCTGTACGTGCATACCCACGACTACTCCGAAGTGGAACGGACGCAAGTCGGTGTACGGGCGGTTCTGTACGGTGCGGTCCTGCGCCGTGGCGGCGAGGCTCACGATACACATTAATAATATATATATGTACTTTCTCATTGATTGGTTGTTCTGAAAATGACGCTTAGGTTTCCACCTTATTATATATAATAACGCCGCGAATGTGATATTATTGCATTCGCGGCGTTTTTCTATTCTATCAGCAATAGTATGCCGACTATTCTATTGACATTTGCGTGCCGACTATTCTTTCTTCAACTGTATACCGACGTCAGCCACGCCGGGCAGTATCTCGCGCTTCATGTCGTGGCGCACCACGATGTGCAGCGAGTCGCCCTCCTGCAGCTGCAGCTTGCAGATATCAAACTGATACTGTCTGTAGCTGATACCCTCGCCCAGAATGTTGCCCTGCTCGTCGGTGAGGTTGCAGCATACGGTGTCGGTCACAAGCCGATGCGCCGGCATTATCTCCTGCTCCACAATCAGCGTTATCGCCGTGAACGGATAGGCGTCGGTTGTGCGCACGCCGAGAACGGCGCGGTATGTAGCGGCGTCCTTCAGAGGCGGAATGGCGAACGAGAGCGTGTCGTTCTTCTCCCAGCCTGCAAGTGCGGTGCTCTGATATCGGTCGTAGACGGTGCGATGATCGCAAGCTGCGAGGAGCATTGCGAGCATCACAAGGGTCATTGCAGCGATTCTAAAGCTCATAGTTCTTTTCATAGTCACAATTAATGAGCGCCTTTAGGGGGTGCAGCAGTCTCTGCTGCACCTACAGAACCGTTGGCGCTATTCTTCGGTTGGTGTACCTTAGGGGGTGCTGCAGTCTCTGCTGCACCGACCGAGCTATTAGCGCTATTCTTCGGTTGGTGCACTTGAGACAAGTGCACCCCCTGAGGTTGCTCGGTTGGTGCGCCACCAGGACGGTTGTTGCGACGCTGCTGGTTGTTGCGACGCTGACCCTCGCCATTAGGTTTATTCGGTGCGCCACCTTGAGAGTTTTTCGGTGCAGTTGAGACAACTGCACCCCCTTGAGGATTCTGTTTGTTCGGTGCACCCCCTTGAGAATTCTGTTTGTTCGGTGCGCCGCCTTGGCGCTTTGCAGGCTTCTTCTTGCGCTTGCGAGTCTTATCGAAGCGACTGATGTCGGCGTCTGCGAGCAGGTCGGCAGGTCGCGAGTCTTGTCTTACCTTGCCGTCCTCAGTGAGCGACTCGGGCTTTTCGCCACGCTTGTTCATCTCGATGATGGCGCGTGCACGCTCGGCTGTAATCTCCTCGAGGTTGGCAGCGATGCCCTTGTCCGTAGAGTAGACCACGGTGCCGGCGAGAATATCCGACTTGAAGAGGTAGTAGTCGCTGTCGAGTGTCTGCAGAACGACGTCGCGCGACGGCATCTTTCGGCTTGCCTCAACGTAGTCGTCCACCTCGTAGTTGAGGCAGCACTTCAGCTTGGCGCACATGCCGGCGAGTTTCTGCGGATTGAGCGATATGTCCTGAATGCGAGCGGCGTTGGTGCTGACGCTCACGAAGTTCTTCATCCATGTGGCGCAGCAAAGCTCTCTGCCGCAGGGGCCCGTACCGCCGATGCGTCCAGCCTCCTGGCGCGCTCCGATCTGCTTCATCTCGATGCGCACGTGGAAGGTGTCGGCAAGCACCTTGATGAGCTGACGGAAGTCGACGCGCTCGTCGGCGATGTAGTAGAATATCGCCTTGTTGCCGTCGCCCTGATACTCCACGTCGCCAATCTTCATCTGCAAGCCGAGGTCCTTGGCTATCTGTCGGCTCTGAATCATGGTGCCGTGTTCGCGGCTTTTCGCCTCGTAGTATTTGTCGATGTCCACGGGTTTAGCAATGCGATATACGCGCTTTATGTCATCAGCCGACTTGAGGTTGGCTTTCTTCAGCTGCAGCTTCACCAGGCGTCCGGTGAGCGTAACCGTACCGATATCGTGACCCGGACTTGCCTCAACCGCCACTATGTCGCCCTTGTGCAGGTCGATGTGGTTGACGTTGTGGTAGTAACCCTTGCGCGTGTTCTTGAACTGCACCTCCACGAGGTCAGTGTCCTCGTCGTTGCCCGGCACGTCGTACAGCCAGTCGTATGTGTTGAGCTGCATGTTCTGTCGTCCGCAAGCGTAGTGGTGCAATCCGCGATCGGTGTCACGCGTTATCTTGAATTGCATATCTTTGAAATCTTTCATTACGATTTATGCTTGTTTTTTACGTGTTATGAGTATAATTGTTTGTAATGCTATGTCGAAGAACACCATCTTTGCGTTGGCGTTCTGTGATATGTCGCGTAGTGAGTGCTCGAAGAGTTCGTTCAGCTCTATGACGTTGCGTTCGTTGATGAACGGTGCGAAGCGTGTGCAGAACTGTTCTTCCTGCGCCGTCATGTAGTTGAGCTCCGGGTTATGGAAGTTGTGCATGAAGCTCTCTCGCACCATTCGGTTGAAGTAGATGAGCATGCGCTTCTGCTTCTCGCGTCCGAAGGCAGCCACGCTCTCGCTCCACTTCTTCAGTTCCTTCACGTGCTTGCTGTAAGCGTAGCGCATGAGCATGGCGAAGAGGTCGAAGAACATGCTTGACTCATTGCCGGCGCGTAGCGAGTCGAGCGCTGCGGTCCACGATCCGTTGGCGATGCGCGCTATGCGGTGCGCTGTGTCGGCGTCGATGCCGCGTCGCGCGATGAGCGCCTGCTCTATGGCTTCGTCGCTGATGCGCTTGAAGTCGAAGCGCTGTGTGCGGCTGCGTATGGTTTCGAGCAGTTTCTCTGGTTCCTCGCTCACGAGGATGAAGACGGTCTGCTGCGGCGGTTCCTCAAGCAGTTTGAGTATCTTGTTAGCCGAGGTGACATTCATGCGCTCGGGCAGCCACATCACGCACACCTTGTATCCGCCCTGCGACGCCTTCATGCTCAGTCGGCGCGAGAGTCGGTCGCTCTCAGCTCCGGTGATGATGGCTTGCTGGTTCTCGGCGCCCATCGCCTCCATCCATTGCTCTATGCTGAAGTAGGCTCCGTCGCCGAGCAGTTGGCGCCATTCCTGGGCGTAGTCGTCGCTCACGGGCTGGTGGTCGGAGCCCATCGTGGGCTTCTTTATGGTGGGGAAGCTGAAGTGGAGGTCGGGGTGCTGCCACTGGCGCAGCAGCTGACTGTCGCCTAACAGACGCGACGCGAACGCAAGGGCAAGCGCCTTCTTGCCGCAGCCCATCGGACCGCAGAACAGCATTGCGTGGGGCACTCGGTGCTCCTCTATGAGTTTGACGAGCGACTGTTTCGCCTCGTCCTGACCTATTACTTCTTCGAATGTCATTTGCGCTATTGCGATTTTTGAATTTTGAATTTTGAGTTTTGAATTGTTGCCGTTGGCAATTTTGAGTTTTGAGTTTTGAATTATGCGCTATGCGCATTTTGAGTTTATCATTTTTGAGTTATGAATTCAAAATTGAATAATTCCTAATCGGCGAAGCCGACAATTCAAAATTCAAAACTCAAAACTCAAAATTCTACAACAGCCTCCTTGCCACTTCTCTTACGGAGTCGACGGCCGAGACGGTGTAGAAATGTATGTTGTTCACTCCGGCCTTGTAGAGCTGTCGGCACTGTTCGGTCGACCACTCTATGCCGAGTTGGCGGGCGTCGTCGTCGGTCTTGCACTTCAGCGCCTCAACGGCGAGCTCCTGCGGGAAGTCGCAGCGGAACACGCGCGGCACTACCGTCAGCTGCGAGAGCTTTGCAAGCGGCTTGATGCCAGGTACGATTGGTATGGTGATGCCCATCTCGCGCGCTTTCTCCACGAAGCGGAAGTATTTCCGGTTATCGTAGAAGAGCTGCGTCACGGCGTAGTCGGCACCCATGTCTTGCTTCATCTTCAGATACTTCAGGTCCATCTCCATGTTCAGCGCCTCCTCGTGCTTCTCTGGGTAGCACGCCACGCCGTAGTGGAACTTCTTGCCGGGGTTCTTTATCGGCGTGCCGTCGTTGAAGAAGCCCTCGTTGAAGCGGTTCACCTGCTCGATGAGGTCGGTGGTGTGGGCGTGTCCGCCAGGTGTGGGCACAAACTGACTGTCGTCGCGCGCCTTGTCGCCACGCAGCAGCAGCACGTTCTCTATGCCCAGAAACTGCAGGTCTATCAGCTCGTACTCTATCGCCTCGGCTGTGGCGCCGCTGCAGATGATGTGCGGTATGACGGGCACGCCGAACTTGTTCTGTATGGCGGCAGCGATGGCTACCGTACCCGGACGGCGGCGCACGCGAAGGCGCTCATACTGTCCGTTCTCGAGTTCGCGGTATACGTACTCGCTGTGATGGGTGGTGATATTGATGTATGCCGGATCGAAATCGCGAAACTTCTCTATTGTGGAGAACAGACGCTCTGTTCCTGTGCCTTTCAACGGTGGTAACACCTCGAACGAGAAGTGCTTCTCGCCACCACCTGAGGTGAGTATATCTGAAATGTTCATCTTCTTATTATCCTTTCGTATCTTATTTACCAGTACAAAGTTACGGAAAATCTTACACAAATTTGCTGTTTTGATTAATAATTAATACTTTTGCTTGTAAATCTAAACAACAACGATGAATATGAGACCTCATACAACTATTTTTTCGGGCGCATTCCTTGCGCTCTGCCTCGTCGCAAGCAATGGTGTTGCGGCAAATACCTCACCATCTCAACACCTCAACACCTCACCATCTCAACACCTCAACACCTCACCATCTCAACACCTCACCACCTCACCATCTCAACACCTCAACACCTCACCATCTCAACATCAAATCTCACCATCTCAACATCTCACCATCTCAACATCCTCCCTCACCACAAAGCGCCCTGCTCCTGCCGAGCGTCTTTTTGTGTCGGACGCCGTGGAGAAGAAGATTCGCGAGATAAAGAAGCGCATAAAGGACAACGCCTACTTAGCGTGGATGTTCGAGAACTGCTTCCCGAACACGCTCGACACCACCGTCCACTTCACCGACACTGCGGACGGCAACGAGGACACCTTCGTCTACACGGGCGACATACACGCCATGTGGCTGCGCGACTCGGCGGCGCAGGTGTGGTCATACGTTCAGCTGGCTAAGGGCGACCGCAAGTTGCAGAAGATGTTGCGCGGTGTGATACGCCGCCAGCTGAAGTGCATCAACATCGACCCGTATGCCAACGCCTTCAACCGCGAGCCGGTGGAGAACGGTCCGTGGGCTAACGATATGACCGACATGAAGCCCGAACTGCACGAGCGCAAGTACGAGATCGACTCGCTCTGCTACCCTATACGCCTCGCCTACCACTACTGGCAGGTGACGGGCGATGCTTCTGTCTTCGGCGACGAGTGGCTACAGGCGGTGCGCAACATCCTGCGCGTGTTCCGAGAGCAGCAGCGCAAGCAGGGTCTCGGCTCTTACCGCTTCCAGCGCGAGACGGAAGACCAGCTCGACACGGTCTGCAACCACGGCTGGGGCAACCCCGTGAAGCCCTGCGGACTCATCGCTTCTGTCTTCCGCCCGTCCGACGACGCCTCGACGTTCCTCTTCATCGTGCCGTCCAACTTCATGGCGGTCAGCTCACTGCGCAAGGCGGCTGAGATTCTGCGTAAGGTGAACGCCGACACTACGCTTGCTGCCGACTGCACGGCGCTTGCCGACGAGGTGAGCAAGGCTCTCGAGCAGTACGCCGTGGTCGACCATCCGAAGTACGGCAAGATATACGCCTACGAGGTGGACGGTTTCGGCAACCGCTTCCTCATGGACGACGCCAACGTGCCGTCGCTTCTCGCCTTGCCTTATCTTGGCGACGTCGACGTTAACGACCCCGTATATCAGAACACGCGCCGCTTCGTCTGGAGCGAGGACAATCCCTACTTCTTCCGCGGCAAGGCGGGCGAAGGCATCGGCGGTCCGCACGTAGGCTACGACATGGCGTGGCCTATGTCCATAATGATGCGCGCCTTCACGAGCACCGACGACGCCGAGATAGCCGAGTGTCTGCGCATGCTGCAGCGCACCGACGCCGGCACGGGCTTCATCCACGAGTCGTTCAACGTCAACGATGCGAGCAAGTTCACGCGCGAGTGGTTCGCATGGCAGAACACGCTCTTCGGCGAGCTTATCATCAAGCTCGTGGACGAGGGCAAAACGGCGCTGCTCCTCGACGCCCGCAAGTAGGCGCAGCAACTTCAATTATAACATAACAAAAGGATATGCAAGACAAAAACAATATACCCGAACTTCAATCGCCATTCGAACAGCTGAGAGAACTGGATGCGGACGGCAAGGAATGGTGGAACTCGCGAAGGCTTGCGCGAGTTATGGGCTATGGCAAATATTGGAACTTTGAACGTGTCATAGCAAAAGCGCAGGCATGGACTTCGCAAAAGGGATATCACCTCGGCGAACACTTCGTGGAAATCAGAGAAATGGCAGAACTCGGCAATGGGGCAATAAGAGAGGTAGCAAGCATGCTGCTATCACGCGCTGCATGTATGGCTGTGACTATGAATGCCGACCAAAAGAAGGAAATGGTGAAGGCTGCACAGCAGTACTTCAGTTCGACCATGACCCCTGACATGGCGGCGAAAAGTATGGAGGCGTCTATTCTGATGTATAGAGGCGGACGAGGGAAAGTGCAGGTGCAGGTAGTGTTCGACACCAATACGTTCTGGCTGTCACAACAGAGAATGGCGGAGCTGTTCGGCGTTACTCAACAGAACATCAGCTATCACTTAATACAGATTGAAGAGAGTGGCGAACTACATTTGTCCGAGGGCTACAAAAAAATTTTGTTACCATCGGACAAATGCTCCAACGAAGTGGTGATGTACAACCTTGACGTGGTGATTGCCGTAGGCTATCGTGTTAACAGTTACGAGGCTACACAGTTTCGTATATGGGCTACGAACGTATTGAAGGAGTACCTTACCAAGGGCTTCGTACTGGACGACGAACGTCTGAAGGGCAAGAACGTTTTCGGAGAAGACTACTTCGACGACTTGCTTGACCGTATACGAGAGATACGAATCAGCGAGCGTCGCTACTACCAGAAAATAACGGACATATACAGCGAATGCAGTGCCGACTACAACAAGGATTCTGAAGAGACGCGCAAGTTCTTCAAGACTGTGCAGAACATGATGCACTTTGCTGTAACAAAACAGACAGCAGCTGAAATAATCTATAACCGTGCCGATGCTGAACGTCCTCACATGGGACTCACGACATGGAAGAATGCACCCGAAGGCAGAGTGATAAAATCGGACGTTACCATTGCCAAGAACTATCTGAGCGATAAGGAGGTCGACTCGCTGAACCGACTCAGCAATGCTTTCATCGACATTGCCGAACAGCGTGCCGAAGACCATATACTGATGACAATGGCTGAGTGGTACGACCTTTTGCAAAGATACATGAACCTCAACAATCGTCCCGTACTTCCGGATGCAGGACGTGTGACTCACGAACAAGCTGTCGAAAAGGCTCTAACGGAATATGACAAGTTCCGTATCATTCAAGACCGCGAGATTATGTCAGACTTCGACCGCCAATTGAAAAGCCTTTTCGGCAACGAAAAAGTTCCGACATAAGATTAAGCGAAATAGGAATATATTGCTTATCTTTGCACCATCTTAACCACAAGTATGTCTAACAAACGTTTGTCAAGTTAAAACTTCCATATAAAAGGATAAAGATACTTGCACAAACAAAACCCAAAACATCCAGCTTATGGAAAATGTAATTAAGAAACTTTTTGTCGCCATGCTGCTCTGCCTCATGCAGACCGCCGTATGTACTGCCGACACGTTCAAGGGAAAGATTGTGAACGCCGAGACGGGCGAGATTCTCATCGGAGCGACGGTGCGCAGCGAGATAAACCCACAGCCGGGTTGGTCGATGCAGAACTCAGCGGAGACCGACAGCACGGGCTGCTTCGTGCTCGACAGCGGTTGGGAGGGCCGCATCATGTTCACGTTCAGCATGATCGGCTACAAGAACTCGCGCAAGGTAGACTATGCGTACGGACCCGAGGTGAAAGACACCACCGACCTTGGCACCATCAGGCTGCAGCCTACGGCGCTCATGCTGCAGGAGGTAGAGGTGAAGGCGAAGGTGCCGCGCATAACGATGCGTGGCGACACCATCGTGTTCAACCCCGAGGCGTTCAAGCTGAAGGAGGGCGCGCGCCTCGACGAGCTTATCAAGAAACTGCCGGGCGTGCAGCGTCGCGACGGCAAGCTATACTGGAACGACAAGCCTATACGACTGATGATGAACGGCAAGGACATGTTCGGCGGCGACCAAATCTTAGAACAGCTGCCGGCTGACGTGGCTGACAAACTGAAGGTGTACAACCGCAAGTCGGAGCTGGCACGCCACACGGGCAACGACGATGGCGATGAGGACCATGTGCTCGACATACAGGTGAAGCCGGGCTTCCTCGACAAGTGGTACGGCGACATCGAGGCTCAGTACCAGACCAAGAAACGCTACAGCGGAGCTATCACCGCAAGCCGACTGAGCGACCAAGATCCGCACATGATATACGCCCAGGCTAACAACGCCAACCGCTACGTTGACAAGACTATTGGCTCTACCAGTAACCGCAACATCGACGGCGACGGCAAGAGCCAGTACGGCTCGTACAACTATCAGCACAACTGGCAGACAAAGGGCACGCAGCAATACACAAGCAACCGCTTCAACATAAGCGCCAACATGGGACACAGCGACGGATGGAACAGCGGAAAGACGTCGACCGAGACGTTCTTCCCGAACCAGGAGCACACGTTCGGCGTGAAAGACACCTACCGCTACAAGCACAACCTCAAGCCGCAGCTGGAGGCTAAGCTCTTCGCCTACACCGACTCTGCCAACACCATCGACGTGAAGGTGAAAGCCTCATACGAGAAGTCTCGCAAATCGTACGAGGAGCGATCGGCTTCGTACGGCTACCAGCCCGACCAGTTTGCCTACCACTCGCTGAAGGAGGCGCTCGACGCAAAGCCTGGCGACGCGCTCTACGACCGACTCATCACACGCGACAGCGAGTACGAGTCGACCGACCTGCAGCAACGCGGACTCAACATCTCGTACATCTGGCAGCACTTCATCGGTAAGAAGGGTTCGTTCATGCTGGGGGGCTACACCAACCTGAGCGGAACGAATGAGGACACGCACACCAACCACGACGTGGAGTATCTGCGCGAACAGCGCAACGAGAAGCTGTGGCAGTTCTACGACCGCAGCGAACACAATCTGAATACGCAGTTCGGCGCTTCGTTCGAATACTGGCTTGGCAAGAAGGTGTACTTCAACGTATTCGACAACGTGAGATTAAGCCGCACACGCGTCGCACGCAACTTCTTCAGCGACACCGACGAGCAGAACGTAGCTAACGGCACGCCGACAACGGCTGACCCTGCGAACACAACGCGCAGACTGACGCACAAATGGACGAACGAGCTGACCGTAAAGTCCACCATCACACCGGTGAAGGCGCTGATGATAATACCGAAGTTCAGCTGGAATTACAGTCGCGAAAAGGCCGACTTCCACTACGGACCGCTCGACACCACAGCCGTGCGCACAAGCAATACGTATGAGCCGTCTATCTTCCTGAAGTGGAAGATGAGCCGCGTGCGCAACATGGACATCGCCTTCGCATACAACACCACCGTACCCGACCTCGTGAGCACGCTCGGCTACCGCAACACCATCGACCCGCTGCATATATACATGGGCAACCCGCTGCTGCGCAACTCGCACAGTCATACCACTACGTACAACTACCACCGCATGTGGCTGCGCAAGCAGATTGTGCTGGGCTTTACCGCTTCGTACAACAAGGACATCAACCCCGAGGCTACGCTCTACAGCTACAACTCGGCTACCGGCGTCTACACGTCTAAACCGATGAACGTGAAGGGCGGCGACATGTGGAAGTTCGCATTCAACTACGACCAGGGCATCGGCTTCTACTTCCGACTGATGAACAAGTTCGCGCTGGAGACGGCGAAGTCGTACGGCTTCCTCACCATCGTCGACAACAACGCTGCCGACGCTCAGCCCGAACTGAACAAGCAGAAGCGACTGGGCATAAACAACGAATTCGAGTTCTCGTACGAGACCGAGAAGTTGCAGCTCACGCTCTTCGACCGTCTGGAGAGCAACCGCTACCGCTACGACGACGCTTCGTACAACACCACACCGCTGTTCAACAGCGTGGGCATAAGCGCCAACCTGCATCTCGCTCCGTTCGAGGTGTTCGTACAGCTGTCTGACGACTATCGTTCGGGCTATGCCACATCGGCTATGAACGGACACAAGCTCAAGTCGATGGCATCCGTCAGATGGAGCTTCTGCAATAACAAGTGTATGCTGAGCCTGTTTGCCGACGACATCTTCAACAAGGACATCTGGTACGAAAGCGAATACTCAGCCTTCCAACGCCAGGAGTACTCCACAAACTATATTCACCACTATCTGAATCTGAGCTTCAGATACAGAATCGACGCGAAGGCAAAGAATGGCAAATCGACAACAATAAGCAGTAGAAGATAAACTGTCGGTACAAACAAAAAACCGTAGCGGAGGTCTCCGGCCTCCGCAGCAAGCAACAAAACGTATTACTATACGACTTGGTGCTAAGTGTGTACATTCTATGTTTATACGAATATATGGCGAACGCAATCTGATCGGATGGCGAACGCAATCTGATCGGACGGCGAACGCAATCTGATCGGACGGCGAACGCAATCCGATCGGACGGCGAACGCAATCCGATCGAACATTCTAATTATCTATAGAGTAAAATTAGTGTTTGTTACAAAACATAACCTGCAACTTCTACTTTCTGAACCTCTTCGACACAGCCGAATAGCCGCAGCGCTGGCAGAGTGGCTCTACGGCGGTATGACTGGTGAAGCCGTCGTAGAGGGCACGTGCCCGCGGCGAGGCAAGTATGTCGGCGAGGCTCTGACTGAACAGATTGCCAAGCGCGATGTCACCGTTATGGTCGAGACAGCACGGCACAACGGTACCGTCAACGAGCACGCCAATCTGATTGCGCAAGGCGTAGCAGAACACCTCCTGCTCGTCGTAAGTGGCGTTCTGAAGATCGGGCCACTCGAACATATTGTCGTTCTCGACAAAGAGGTTTTCGGCAAGTCGCCATCCGTCGTGGCGTTCCGTCCAAGGACGCGGCTGGCGTTGCGCAATCAGGTCGAGAATCTCCGCGTTCTGGCTGTTGTGTCCACCCTCGTTCCATAGACGCAGCACAACGACACAGCCGCGGCGCGCAGCCTCCTGCGAGAAAGCCATCACCTCGTCTACATACCCGGCAAGATTCTCCTTCGCGTTGCCCTCGTGCGAGTGGAGCGAAATCTGAATCTTATGAGGCAGAGCGTCCAAAAGGTCTGGGCGTCGCGAGAGCAGAGTGCCGTTGGTGGTGATAACGGGCACGAAACCCTTGCGGCGAGCCATCAGCACAAACTGCGGCAGCAGCGGATGGAGGAACGGTTCGCCCATCAGATGGAAATACAGAAACTTCACCTCGCCCTCGAGTCGCAAGGTCAAAGCGTCAAATTCGTCCAACGTCAGCGTGTGCTTCGCCCTCTCTGTCTTTGGGCAGAACACACAGTTGAGGTTGCACACATTAGTTATTTCGAGATAGCATCGTGTAATCATATCGGTTTGTTATTGCGGTATGGCATCTTGTTATCTTGTCACACGCCGTCATTACTTTCTTTTAACCGGCTTCTTCGCCACACGTTTCATTACCTTCTTCGGTTTCTTCTCCATGCCCGGCAGGTCCTTCAGAATAGTGGCTTTTACGATACGCACATCCTCAAGCGGACGGTCGTTGGCGTCGCGCTCCACGTGCTGTATGCGGTCTACCACATCCATGCCTTCGAGCACCTCGCCGAACACCGTGTAGCCACCGTCGAGGTGCGGCGTGCCGCCGACGGTGGTGTACACCTCGCGCATCTCGTCGGTCATCTGTATGCTGTCGCCGAAAAGCTGACGCAGGTTGTCGCGTCCGCGCTGCAGTCCGCGCTCGTCCTGCTTGCGTCCGTAGACGATGTAGAACTGCGAACTGCTCGACTCGCGCTTCGGGTTCACCATATCCGGCTCGCGTGCAGCCGCCAGAGCGCCACGCTTATGGTAAATCTGCGGCAAACGAATCTCCGCCGGAATGGTATAGTCGAGCGAGTGGTCGCCGAGCACAGCTCCCTTCGGAGCATTCTTGCTATACGGGTCGCCAGCCTGAATCATAAAGTCGGGTATGACACGGTGGAACAGCAGGGAGTCGTAGTAGTGATACTCGCGTATGAGCTTAAGAAAGTTGTCACGATGCAGCGGCGTCTCGTTATACAGCGCCACCCGAATATTGCCCATCGTCGTCTCAATGAGCACCTCCGGTCGCTCCTCTGTCTTCACAGTCGTTACTTTGCCCACGTTCTTCGCTGTCTTGATGGTTGTTCCCGCTTTGCCCACGTTCTTCGCTGTCTGCGCACCGACGCCGATGCAAACCAAGAGCATCGAAATAATCAGCATTACATTCTTCATATGTTTATAAGTTATATTTATAGGTTGTATCTATAAGTTGTATTTATAGGTTGTATATATAAGTTGTGTAAAGTCACACATTCATAATATTAAAAGAGTTGCACCATTATAACACAGTTCCATATAAAACAATATTATTTCTTCGTCAACATTTGTATTTTCCGTCAAAGTTAACACAAATTTATAATATACGGACAAAGTTAGCCATAAAGTTAATCACAAACTGCCACAAAAGTTAGTTGTAAAACCCCACAATTCATAGTACTCAACATCCATAAACATTGATTCATCATCAGAATAGTGTAAATATTTAGAACATTATCGCTACCTTTGCATCAGAGATTCATACCTAAACCCACTCAAATGAAAAAAATTCTACTATTACTGCTTGCGCTTCTGATGCTTGCATGCAACAGAACCAAACACAATTCAGCGACCGACCACGCTTACTCCATGCTCGAACGTGTAGCTGAGCTCAACGCTGGAGGCGACAAACATGGAGCTTTGGCTCTGGCAGACAGTGCCCTACGGATGCACCCGGCTGACACTACCCGATGCTGGCTTTTGAGTGAGAAGGCAGTGACGCTTGTCGACATGGGGCGCATGGCGGATGCCGTCGACGTGGCTCAGGGCGCTTACCGTCTGGCAGAGAAACTGCATGACGTAGACGCTATGCTCAATCTGCGTGGCACTATGGGCATAGCCTACCGCAGGCTTGGCAAGACCGACTCGGCTCTGGTGCAGTATAAGGAAGGCATACAGATGGCGCTTGCAGAGCACAATGCCGAATATGAGATATATCTGAACAACTGTGTCACGATACTATACTCCGAAAGCAACCGCTTTGCAGAGGCTCTTCACTATGCCGAAAAGACCGAAAAGGCAGCCCTCGCAGCCAACGACACCATACAGCGATTGTCGGCACGTGCCAACATCGGAGGTATATATCTGAGGCAGAACCGCCATCGTATGGCACTCGAAGCTATGCTGCCGTGCTGGCAAGAAGTGAAGAGCGTAGGCTATAACGTGCTCACGCTGAAGTTTCTTTCTATCATTCTGAAGTCGTACAGCATATTGGGCGACTATCAATCCGTTGCGCAATACATGCAATATGCCGACCGTGTAATGGACGGAATGGCTGCAAGCAGTAACGGAGTTTTGGGCATTCTTGAGGTCAAGGCCGATCTTCTTGGCAAGCAGCATAGATACGCCGAGCAACTCGCACTTGTGGACAGCATCATCGCCAGCGGCACCCATAACCAGGCAATGCCGTTAGACAAGATGCTGCGCATGAAAGCCCTGTGTCTCGAAAACATGAATCGCAACGCTGAAGCGCTCGCGTTCATGAACCATGCCTATGCCGTGCTCGACTCTGTAAAGCAAAGCGACATTGAGAAAAGCATGAGCGAATTCACGGTGAAATACAAGACTCTGGAAACGGAGACGGCTCTGGCTGAATCCAAACGCGAGACTGCCGAGAAAGCCAATCAGGTGCTGTGGCTTGTGGTGGCGGTAGTGCTACTGCTGGGAGTGGTAGGCATTATGCTCTATCGCAGACGCATCGCTGCACAGCAGGCATTGTTGCACGAGAAGCAGAGCTACATCGACGGGCTCGAGAGCGAGCGTGAGCGCATAGCCAAGGAACTGCACGACGGAGTGTGCAACGACATCCTCGCCACCAAACTGATGCTTGCTACAGACAGCATTCATGCCGAGCAGTATCTCGACGACGTATGGCGCAACGTGCGCCAGTTGTCGCACGAGCTTATGCCTCCATCTTTCGCCACGGTCACACTCGACGCTGTGGTGCGCTCGTATGTAGCCGCCATCAACAAGAACGGTGGTCGCGACATCTCGCTCAAGATAGACTCTGCGCTCGATTGGAGCAGTCTGCCGCAACAAGTGGCTTACGAGATATACCGCATTATTCAGGAGTCGACAGCCAATGCTATGAAATACGGCGACCACAGCACCATAGACATATCGCTAACTGCCAACGACGGCAACCTATGCGTATGCGTTGCCAACGGCATAGGCGCCCGTTCGGCAGACGGCAGGCACACTTCCGACCTTGGCATAGGACAGCAGACGCTGCAGAAACGAGCCGACCGCATCGGTGCAAAGCTGACCGTAAGTGAGGCAGATATGCGCCATAGGCTGACGCTGACTTACCGACTCGCCACCATATAATCACACCTTTACCAATTGAAAAGAATGACAATACTCATCGTCGACGACCACCCCATAGTGCTGAAGGGTATACACGCCCTAATGGCTTCGTCGTTTGCCGAAGCCCGTATCGTTGATGCCGCAGGGCTTGAAGAGGCAGAACAGATGCTCAACCGACATAAAGTAGACATACTTATAACCGATCTCGACCTCAACGGCGAAAGCGGATCCATGCTAATAGAGCACGTTCGCGACGTACAACCAGCCACACAAGTGGTGGTATATACCATGCACGAAGAACCCTGGTCGGTAGGCGAGATAGCCGATATGGACACCGAGGCGGTGGTGATGAAGAGCGACAACGCTGCGGAACTGCTTATGGCCGTTAAGAGTCTTTGTGACGGCAAGGGCTACTATAGTCCAACCTTCTTCCGGCTGCTCAATTCATTGAAACGCCATCCAGACCGTCTGTCCGACCGCGAGAAGCAGGTCGTCAGTCTCACGGCAATGGGACTTTCGGCTGCTGACATGGCTTCAAGGCTTGGCATCAGTGCCAATACCGTTGAGTTCCACCGCCGTCGTATCATGCAGAAACTCAATGTTGCCAACGCTGCCGAAATGATAAGCCGGACAACTGAATTGGGCTTGAAAGCAAACATCTGATGCCGGATAGCTATAAAGTGTTTTATGTCGGTCGGACAGCGGCTCGGCTGACTACGGAAAACCATAGCTGACCCCCTACCAAAAACAATAGTTCTTAGTTTTTGGTAGGGGGTTACTGTATTAAAAGGAATATATTTACTATTATTTTTCTATACCTTTGTAACCAAACAGCGTACTCATTATCAAATACCAGCTACATGAATACCGATATAAAGGACAGTATCACCACACGCGAAAAGGAGATATTAAGTCTGCTCGCCATAGGACTTAGCAGCAAAGAGATTTCGGAAAAGTTGTTCATATCTCCACATACCGTGGAGTATCATCGCCGACAACTGCTCAAGAAAACAAAATCGCGAAATATCGCACAGCTCATCGGAACCGTTTATCGTATGGGAATACTATGAGTGTTGTCGTCCGGCTACAGAAGGATTTGTATTTGTCAAAACTTTATAAACATATAATATGAGAAGTTCTACCCTATTATTTACTATTGCCTCGGCAATGCTTCTGCAGGCTGCTCCTGCGGTAGCACAAAACAATGTGCCTATCATAAAAATCAAGGCTGTAAAGCCTTCTACCGAGCTTACGCTGCTCAACAGAGTGGAAAGCGACACGCGCAAGAAGGAATATCAATACAACGAGTATGGATATATCACGTCGGTCATGGAATACAACAAAGAGGCGGGACAGTGGGTGCTCGACACCGACAACTCGTATCGCCAGGAGTACGTGTTCGACGCCGACGGACAGTGTACAGCCCGAACTGCCTACAACGTGGACAAGGCTGGCAACAAGACCACTGAGAAGAACAAAGCCGAAGTGGAAGTAATCGGCAACACGACATGGGAGCGCCACTATCAGAAATACGACGACGGAACCACTCACCTAAGTGAGGCATACGCCTACGACCAGTGGGGCAACCGAGTGGAGAAAATCAATTACGGATACGACATCGACAGCAAGAAGGAGTACATAAGCGGCTATAAGAAGAGAGAATACTCCGGACCGGTAGACAAATACGCCGACAATGCAAACTACAATAACATCAGGGAAAGCCGACTTTTGTATGATCTTACGGCAGAAACAAATGGTTCCGACCAAACCACGATGGATATAAACGAGCTGTATGTTGAGGAATTCCGTAAGGTAGTATGGCAAACAGAAAACGACAAACTGTACGCACGGGAATACGGCTGCGAAGGGTTTCTGCAAATCACGGTAGGAAGCATAGAGAGAGAAATGTGGAAATCGTCTGAACGTGAATTTAAACTCAACGCTGACGGCACCCGACCTGTACAGGAGACAATGCGCTACTATAGCAAGAATGGCGAGGTAACAAGCGAGCACACTTCCACTTTCGCATGGGACAATAGCGGTCGCCTGCTATCCTTCATCAAATACAACAAATCATCATCGGAAATATCATATAAAAACGAATACACTTACGCCGACGACTACGCAAAGAAGCTGTCGCTGCGCGAAGCTATTGAAGCATTAGACGGTGGCGGTCAGATATATCCGGAGGACGAGTTTATGCAGTTTGGACGTATAGCAACCTCTTCTTACTATTATGCCGAGGATGGTGATAAGGGTGAGAGTATCTACCAGTGGAACGCCAACGGACAACTCATTGGAGGCACATGGACGGAGACTTATATACAGTCTGACCCCGACAACAACGACACGTCGACCGTGACCGACTACGGCGAGGCACGAGTAGGATATAACGCCGATGGACATATTGCATGGAAGATTGACCATAGCATCAGCGAAAACGACTTCACCAAGATTGAATACTTGTATAACAAGAAAGGTATATGGACCGGCGAGGCAGAATATGATGGCGACAGCTGGAATGGTCCGTGGACCAAGGTAGATTGGAGCAAAGCAAGAGCCAGAAAGGGACTCGCAATGCGTGCAGCTAAAGCGCCGAAGTTTATCGATGATATGACCGACGGCCATCATTCTATAGAAAACAATGATGGCGTATGGAATACTCATGGAAACTACGTTGTGTCAGATGGCGTTGTAACATCCGGTCATTATGAACAGACTCTCGTAAGCAACGCATCCGTTCCTGCTAATCCGCAATATAACTATACCGACCCGTTGATGCCTCTCGAAAGTGAAGAGGATGATGACGAATATGATAACGGTGTAGTAATGTGGTACTATAATTGGAACACGGACAAGGGCGATTGGGAACCCATGGAGGGACCGACAGAAGCCCAAAGGGTGTATAACAAGGATGGCAATATCGTTGCCGACATCTACGACCGCAATCAGACCATAGTAAGTACAATAACATACCGTCTTGACGACAACTACCGACTGGTTGAGGAAATCTACAGCAAGGGTGGCAACATCACCTACGAGTATCTCCCCGGCACCGACTATCTGCTTGAGAGTGTAGAGACATCAGCCGACGGCTATCGCAACGTGTGCCACTATTACTACAGCAAGCACAACTATGTAGACCCGACTGGCATTGAAAGCATCAAATGCGATGACGCTTCCGCACCCGTATGGTACGACCTGCAAGGCCGCAGCATAACCACTCCAACCTCTAAAGGCATCTACATTGTCAACGGAAAGAAAGTGGTGGTTCGTTAAAAACACAAAAGCAGCGAAATAAACAAATTCAATGACAACCGAAAAAGGCGTACAACTAAAATCGTAATGATTAAGGTTGTACGCCTTATTGTTGTTTCTTGTTCAGAATAAAACTTAAAGTTAATCACAAACTGCCACAAAAGTTAGTTATAAAACCCCACAATTCATAGTACTCAACATCCACAAACATTCGTTTTTACTTGTATATTCAACTGAATACCACTAATTTTGCATACATAAACAAACTAAAACCAAATCAGAAATACAAACAACAATGAACAAAACCATAAGAAAAAACAAATACATTGCACCTAAAATAATCGAATTTGACATGGAAAGCACCACAATTCTGGCAGGTTCCGGCGGCCCAAAATATGATACCAACGAAAACAAAGTTGATTTTAACGTTTCCGAAAGTGATAAAAACTCCTGGGGTGGCGCCAAGGCACCGATGAGACAAAACATCGGTGATTGGAGCGAGGAGGAATAAACCGAAAACGTTAGCTATACCCATTGTGGCTATGGCTAATGCCAATGCGATGTGTTTATGAAGGCAGAGAAATGTCCCTAAGGAAGCGAAGCTGTTACATGCATTAAAACTCTGCACGCGAAAAAAGATGAACACTTCTGTTGGCAATATTCATGTTTTAGATTAACTTTGTAAGAACATGCGACAATTTTATGAATCATGGAACGTCGCTGTAAATCGCCAGCCGACGGCTGACGATTTACAACTTACTGAAAAGGAGATAATTTCACCCACTTTGACTCTACTGAATATAAATCGCCAGCCGACGGCTGGCGATTTGGACTGGCACGAATTCTTTTCTCTGAGTTTCACACATCATATGGAAATATTGTCAAAGACAAAGACTCTCGAAGAGCGTTTATTCTACATCCATCAAGCAACTACTTTGCATTGGGATAAATACACTCTTCGTGACAACCTCAAGGCAGACTTGTTCCACCACCAGTCGCAGATGCCAAGCAATTTTGCCAAGACCATGCCGTCTACACGTCATGTCCTGAAGGCATACGCATGCTTAATGATGACGAACGTAAACCCCATGAGAATCCAACAATAGGAATAGTGCTTTGCCGCGATGCCGACAAAACATATGTTGAGTACCTTCTTCAAGACTACACCCAGCCAATGGGTGTTGCAACATACAGGGTGATGCCGGAGAAGCTAAAGAAGATACTTCCTCCAGAGGAAGATTTCAAGAGGTTGCTTGACGGGAAAGAAATAGACGAATCTGAAATATAATGAGACTATGGGAACTACTCTTTGGTGATAATAAGTAATTTGTCATTAGTATCCAGTTGTGTAAACAGAGTCGTAACACAGTTCAGTTTACACTACCTCAACTCACTTAAACACTAAAAAGGCGTACAACCAAAATCATTATGATTTCAGTTGTATGCCTTTTGGGGGGAATGTATGTAAAATCTGTATTTAACTAAGGATAGGTGCGTTATGCTTTATAAATTACACATAAATTCAAATTACAGCTAAAAAATAAAGAATCAGCAATAATAATTATGGAGGCTTAGAAAAAATGATTATCTTTGTCCTTGATAATTAAAAATGTCAGTTACATACATTTCATCATATCCACGTTAATTATGTCAAATAATCGCACTTGGCTTGCCTTTGCCAATAGAAAAAGATGTAGACATGCTGATGCAATCCATAGTCTTAGATTCATTAGCTGGAGAATGGGAAGAGCACGTTTTTCTATCGGAGACGTTGTATATCTTTTTATGTCAGATGAGCGTTGTATACGCTTCAAGATGGTTGTAACTGCAGAGAATTGCAAACGTGAAGACCAAGAATTCTGGGTTGAAACGCCACCAAATGATATTACTTACAAACTTGAACTTCTTGAGGAATACGAAGGCACAATGCTTTCTGAGCAAGAATTATCCAAACATGGATTCAATGGAGGCAGATCTCTTGAAGTTCCCTGTTGCAACAATAAAGAACTTATGAGTTACATTAAAACAATATTCTAACTATGAAAGGCGACGCACAACCCCTAATAAAATTCTTTGATGGATCGGACAAGCGATTCATCATACCTCTGTATCAGCGCAACTACGACTGGAAGGAGGAAAACTGTGAGCAGTTGTTCCAAGATTTGATGAAACTACATAATAGTGACCGTAAGAGTCATTTTTTTGGTAGTATCGTATCAAGTATTCAGTCGGGAACAGAGGATAGGTTCATCATTGATGGTCAGCAGCGAATCACTACTGTTTCGTTGCTGCTGATAGCTATGGTGAATGCCAAGAAGGAAGGACAGATAGAGTCTACTGATGCCAAGCTTGTCGAGAAAATCTTTAAGCGCTATCTCGTGGATGAATATCAGGAAGATGAACGCAAGGTGAAGCTGAAGCCTATTAAGAAGGATATGCAAGCATTTGACGCTTTGCTGTATAAGCCTAAAGACCAATATATCAAGGAGTCGAATGTAACTCGTAACTACGATTTCTTCTATAACAAGATAACTAGTGTTGGTCTAACCCTTGACGAGCTCTTTGAGACCATAAAGAAACTTGAAGTTATCAACATACGTCTTGACGAAGATGATGACCCACAGTTGATTTTTGAAAGTCTGAACTCTACAGGTCTTGATCTGAGCGAAGCAGATAAGATACGCAACTATCTCTTGATGTCACTCGCACCAGCCGAGCAGGACGACCTTTATACTCGATTCTGGAACCCTATTGAGGAGTTTACCAAGTACGATCCATCCTCTTTTGTGCGTGATTACCTGACTATGAAACAGGGTAAGATTGGACGTATCGACAAGATATACTTCATCTTCAAGGAGTATGCTGAAACAGCGAATATCGACAGGGCAACACTCTTGGAGGATATGCATCACTACGCCAAGATATACAGTCAAGTTGATAATGCCAAGATAGGAACAGACAAACTGAACAAGAAACTGAACCAGTTGCGCACATTGGATTCAACCATCGCATATCCGTTCTTTATGGCATTCTTCGACTATGCAACTAAAGTAGGATTAGCAGAAACAGAAATCTACCAAGTTCTTGATGTCATAGAAGCCTACTGGGCTCGCAGAATCATTTGCAATCTTCCATCGAATGCTTTGAATAAGGTTTTTGCCACACTTCACAGAGATGTGTTGAATCACGTCAACAGGTCGAGTGACGAGACTTCACCTTCATATATTGACGTACTGAAATACGTTCTGCTAAAGAAGGGGCGTTCTTCGGTGTTTCCATCAGACGAGGAGGTGAAGGGCGATTTCAAGACACGCCAAGTATATAAGATGCCTGTCAATGCTCGTATGTTTATACTCGAGCGCATGGAGAACCAAGACAATAACGAACGTCATGATGTGGTGAAGGAACTGACAGAGAAGAATATCACGATTGAGCATATTATGCCACAGACCCTATCGGACAAGTGGAAAGCTACCTTGGGTGAAGATTGGGAAAGAATTCATGAGCAATATCTGCACACAATGGCAAATCTCACGCTCACTGGATATAATTCTCAATACAGCAACCTTACCTTTATTGAGAAAAGAGATATGGAGAAAGGTTTCAAAGACAGTGCGTTCCGGTTGAACAACTCTGTGAAGTCATGTGAACAATGGACTGAAACAGAATTGAAAGCACGTCAGAAAGAACTGCAGAATGTGTTTATGCAGCTTTGGCCTATGCCTACAACATCATTTGAACCGTTGAGCCGTGAGGCGGAATCTGCATCACTTGACGATGAGGATTATGAGTTCACAGGCAAGAAGCTTCAAGCGTATATGCTCCATGGGGTTAGATACACGGTCAATACATGGAAGGAAATGCTCATTCAGGTATGTGGACACATTCTTATAGAAAAACGTTCAACTATAGAATGGCTTTGTGCAAATGAAAAGTGCAGCTTCTCAGCGACTCCTGAAGAGTGGAGACGCGAACTTGCACCAGGTATGTACGTATGGACTGACAACAGTACTGCCACCAAGATTAATATTCTTCATGGCATGTTTGAGGAGTGTAATATCCCTGCATCCGAACTCGTTTTTGAATTCCGTTCTGATCAAGAGGGTGAAGACGAGAAGTAAATTCAAACCTAAAAGAAAATGGCAACATTTAGGTCGATAAAAGAACTGACACGTGCACTTCAGCAAGGCACAAAACTGCTGAGCAATATGTTCTTGCAGCGCAAGACGATTGCCGTGAAGTATGATGATGCACTTGATACCCTGGATGGAGACGAGAATAAGCTGAAACACCTTATCACCTTTGGGGTAATTGTGCAGACGGGCGACTCTCTGGAACTGGACGATGCCTACCAGCGATTTTTCGAGGAGGTCTTGGCAGTGAACGAGGACATCAACATTTCATCGGTCAAGATGTACATCGACAAACTGAACCTTGGTATCAGTTCTTATCTTGCAGCAGAGAACAATGTCCGCCGTGAGAGTTTCATGAGAGAAATTCGCCATACATTCAAGAGCATCGACAAGGCCACCCGAAGAAATGTGATTGACCTGAAACGCATCGTCGATGATACCTACAAGCAGGAGCCCAACTTTAAAATCAAGGAACTGCGTTTGAAGGATTTTGACGAGAAAGCGCGCTTGATAGGCGAACTGATACGCCAGACGGAGCACGTGATAGACGAGCAGACCATTTTCTTTTCGAGTGTATCCGACTATGGGCTGAAACAGACTGTCAGCGAGGTTCGTGATGGTTTGCGTGAGTCTGCTCACGGATTGATAGCCATCACCGCTCAGATTATAGAATACCTGAACCGCATAGAATATCAGAGCCGACTGGTGAAGCGTGTGCGACAGCTGAAATACCTGCGCGACCAGTTCATGATAGAGCAGGCAACCAACGTGAAGGAGGTAATGGCGCAGACCAATACCGTCTGGATGGAGAGCAAGCCCAAGTATGTTACCCGAGTGTCTCTGGATTTCCTTCGCAATGAAGATTCCGCCCTTGAGATACTGGACAACATCAGAAAGCGCCTGTCGAAGAAGGCAAACATCAAGTCGAGGCTTGCGGAAAAGATTGACGAGAGTTATCTGGAAGAACAAACAGAAACGGCAAGAGCCTTCAATCATCAGGAACTGCTGAATGGTTTCCTAGCACAAAGCAGCGACTTGTTCCACTACCTTTGGAACTACTCATTCACGGAAACACCAGATAAAGAACTGCGCTTAGTGCTATTCCTTCAGATGGCATCTCAGTATCCAGAACAAATGCGTTTCACAACAGAGACAAAGACTATTGAGAATATAGAATACCCCATAATATATCCGCGATGAAATATACAAGTGAAATTTTCCAGCGCCTCAGTCGAGGGCAATTCATATCGAGCAATAGCATCAATGCTGATACTCGTGCCATCTACAACGATATTGAAGAGAACCAGCAGGAGTATGAAGACTATTTCGGCAAAATAGACTTTCAACTCAGCTGTGGTGACGGTTTCTACTATTTCAGCCGCAAGGAAGCCAAGGTAATAATTGAAAACAAGCTACAGGCGCTATTCTCGTGGATTGGCTATTTGGACTTTCTGAAGACATACGATACAGCATTTGATGCTGGTACCCAGTTTAGTCTTGTACAGATGGAGGTGAGACTTGCCACCATACCGGGGTTGAAAGAGAAATTGACACAGATGTTTCCAGACAAAACGTCGAACCGCCAAAAACTGGAGGCACTTGCTGGAGCCCTGGAGAACATGGGCTTTGCAGAACTAGTAAATGAGGCAGATGGTACCTATCAGGTGACCAATGCTTTCCATTACATTGAACAAATCATTCTTTGTATTAACATAGACGAAGACGTAAAAGATGAGATACCTCAATAAGATCATATTCATCAATAGTGCCCACGTGCCATACGCAGAGATCAAACTCGATGGCAACGTACATTTCATCGGTACACAGGGTGTGGGTAAATCCACTCTGCTTCGTGCAATCTTGTTCTTCTACAATGTGGACAAGAGCAAGCTGGGCATCAAAACGCAAGCTGGTCAGAAAGGCTACGATGAATTCTATTTGCCTCACCAGAATTCGTACATCATTTATGAAGTGTGTCGCGAGACTGGAAAGTTCTTCGTTATGACCTTCTTGTCACATGGACGTACCGCCTTTCGAATTGTGGATTGTGCCTACGACAAGCGGTTCTTTTTGGAAGAAGATGGTAGCGTTCGTTATGAATGGGGGCGCATCAGTGAACAAATAGGTGCAAGGGTGTATAAAAGCAACATCATTCGCGGTTATGAGGAATTCCGCTACATCATCTATGGCAACAGCCAGCAGGTAGCGAAGGAACATCGCAGGTTCTCGCTGATGGAGAGTGCGAAATACCGTCAGGTTCCGCTGACCATACAGAACATCTTCCTGAACCAAAGCCTGGAATCGCGTGTCATCAAGGACACCATCATCGACTCGATGGACTTTGCTGGCGACGAGATTGACTTGAACCGCTATCGCGAGGAGGTGAAAAACTTCCGTCAACAATATGAGGACATTTGGAAATGGTATAAAGTTGAAAGGAATGGCAAGGTGAAGGTGAAGACGGATGCCGATGCGGTCATTGAGAGATACACCAATTACGAGTATGTGCGCAAACTTATCTCAGAGCTTTGCGGACAGTTGAACTACGCCTTAGGCCGTGATACCAGCCGACTGCCGGTCCTGTCAGAGCAGGAATCCGCTAGCAGCACGGAACTGTCACGTCAGCGAAGGTTGTTGGGTGAAGAAAACGAGAAGTTCACTAAAGAGCGTGACAGCTTGAAAGGAAGCGAAGCCATCATCAACGATTTCTTGAAAAAAATCAATGAGAAGCGCCAGCACTATAAGGAGATTGACATTGAAAAAACAGCAGTACGCATAGGTAAGGAGGGCGAACTGAAGATCCAACAGCTCAGTCTCACCAATCAGGAAAAGACCTTGACCAGCAAGAACCTGAGTGTCAAGTCGAAATATGACACCCTCGTACAGGAGGTTAACAACAATCTAGCAGCGTTTGGCTTGCAATGCCAGAAGCAACTGAACGAATCGGATAGGCAGCGAATAGAATCGGAAGGCCGATTGCAAACGGAATGGAATGAGAAAGCTGATGCTGTCCGCAGCCAATATGAACGGAAGCTAAAAGAGCATCAGAGATTGTTGGACGATGCCCGGCAAACCAAAAACGACCTGACACTTCAGGAGCAACGTGTAAGGCAGTCCAATCCCTACAAGGAAGAGACAGACGAACTGGAGCGGAAGATAAAGGGACTGAGCAACAAGCGGTTAGATTTGTTGAAAGCGTCTACTGAAAAACAAAAGGAGATAGACCGCATCACCAGCGATGTGGCCATACAGCGCAAAGATTTGGAGACAGTATGTGATCGGGAGATTGCCGACATCGAGAATGACATCAAACTTATTTCTGCCGACATAGCCAGGTTCGACGATATGCTGAGCCGACAGAAGGGGTCTTTGATAGAATGGCTTACCCTGAACAAGCCGGGATGGGAAAGCAATGTCGGGAAAGTGCTCGATGAGGATGCCGTACTTTATAACACCGCCCTCAATCCTCAGATGTCTACCCCTTCTGATAGCATATACGGCATTAAGATTGATGTCAACAATATAGAGAAGACGGTCAAGACACCTGATGAACTGAAGGCTCAGAAAACGTTGTTGGAGCAAAAGGCTGAGGAGCAGAACAAAAGAATTGCGCTGCGAAAACAGCGACTGGAGACCGACATTGCCGAACTGGAGCACAAGCCGGGCGTCAGGTTGAAACAGCTGCGTATGGAGAAAATGACTATTGACGCTGAGTACAACCAGATACCTCGCCGCATAGAAATCGTTCAGAAAGAGAAGGAAGCAGCTGAGGAACGTTTGAAGAAATGGCGTGAAGACGAGTTGGAGAAGCTACAGAAGAAGCTTGGAGAGACAGGGAAGGAGATTGAGACACTTGACAAACAGAAAGATAGTCTGACAGCCCAGCGAGAAAAAGAAATAGCTTCCCTACAAAGCTCGTACAACAAACAGAAGAAAGAACTGAAGACCAATAGTGACCAACAAAAGGCGGAAGTAAACGCAGAACTGAAAAAGAAAGAACAAGCTGCAGTACAGCGAAAGGTGGAACTCCATGCACAGATGGATGCAGAGCTGAAAGGACTTGGCGTGGACGTAGACCAGTTGGCAGACATCCGACGTCAGCTTCAGCAAGTTGTCGACAATCTGAAATACATTGACGAACATCGCGCAGAATACATTTCCTGGCAAAACGACATTCGTGATTATTTCGAGCATGAACAGCAGAAAAAAGAGGAGCGCAAGCAGATGCGCCAGAAGATAGACGACTTGCAGGATAAATACCTGAAGCGCAAACAGCAGTATGACGAGAAAATTAAGCAGCTGACGGATGAGGTTTCGGCCTTAAGTAAAGAACAAGAGAAACTGACTGAGGCCATTACGAAGGTGCAGGCTTTCTTGAACAGTCCTTCCTATCCTCCGGAAGTCTCTGCAGCAGAAGAGCTGGAAACCGTGAAGCCATTGGCTGACATACTGGAAGAGTTGCGCGACCAAATTGCCTCCAAACAACGAAAGTTTGAGGATTTCAAGGAAGCTGTCGTACGCTTCAAGGGCAACTTCTCGCCTCAGAACACCTTCTATTTCCGGACAGAGTTCAACACCGATGCTGACTATACAGAATTTGCTGCCGAACTGAATGAGTTTATCAGCAACAACAAGATAGAGCAATACCGGGTGCGCACCAGCCGGCAGTATGCCACAATCATCAAACGTATAGCCAAGGATGTCAGCGACCTGAGCCAGCATAAGTCGGACATCGAAAGGACCATCCTCGACATCAACCGCGATTTCCGTGAGAACAATTTTGCTGGTGTCATCAAAGAGATTGAACTGAGGGCGGTGGAGAGCAATGACCGGCTGATGCAGCAACTGCTGAACATCAAGCATTTTGACGATGAACACGGCTATGACATCGGGCAGCTGAACCTCTTTACCGATGAAGACAACCTGAACCGCACCAATGAGCAAGCCGTCAGACTCCTGATGACACTAATAGAAATGATGGACGCTGAGCAGAAACGCGATCAGATAACGTTGGCTGACACCTTCAAACTGGAATTTAAAGTCAAGGAGAATGACAATGACACCAACTGGGTGGAGAAGCTTTCAAACGTGGGATCTGACGGTACGGACATCTTGGTCAAAGCGATGGTGAACATCATGCTCATCAACGTCTTCAAGCGTAAAATATCCCGCAAATTTGGCGACTTTAAGCTCCACTGCATGATGGATGAGATAGGCAAACTGCACCCCAATAATGTGGAAGGTATTCTGAAATTTGCCAATGTACGCAACATCAATCTCATCAACTCCTCGCCCACCACCTACAATGCTCAGGCGTATAAATACACCTATTCTCTCAGCAAAGACGAGAAGAGCAACACAGTAGTTAAAACGCTGCTGACAATAAGATGAAAAAGACTACCATACTCATAGAGAAACTGATTCGGCTGGCCAATGGCGACGTCCTGCCAGCCTGCAGCCTGAAGGGCGACTGGTTTGAACAGATGCAGGAAGACGGCATCCTTCTGGCTACAACACACGGTAGCCGCAAGAGTCTGAGGGCAATAGACGGAATGTCTCTCCGCCAGTATGTTGCTAGTCAGTACGACATCTACGACCTGGAACAAACACGGAAAGCCTTCTCTGATGAAGATGCCAGCAGAGCCTCTTTGGTGGCTGTCACTGGCGACAGTAAGTTCCTTTCACGTAGAACTTTCACTGGGTTTCTTGTAAATAGCTATCAGCCTGTTACTGCTGTCCTCAACGGACAAGAGATAATAATTCATCCCACAGAAGGCTGTTTCATGTTCATTGCCGACTATCAGCATTTCACCATTCCGCAGGATGTTGTCGTAGTTGGAGTGGAGAACGCAGAGAATTTCCGATATGTCGCATTACAGAAACATCTCTTTGCACGATATGGACGCGTACTTTTCGTATCCCGTTATCCGCAAAACCAAAATAAAGATCTTATAAAATGGCTACAGTCCATACCTAATCAATACGTCCATTTTGGAGATTTAGATTTGGCCGGTATCGCCATTTATGAGAGTGAGTATTACCACCGCTTGGGAAATAAATCATCATTATTCATACCAGATGATTTTGATCAAAGGATTTCGAATGGGAATACAGAACGCTATAATGTTCAGTTGCCTCAATACGGTAAAATGAAGATTGAAGACAAAAGAGTACAACCTCTATTAGACAGCATCCACTTGCACCACAAAGGATATGACCAGGAGGGATATATCAAGACAAAAAAATAAAGAATATGAACGAAGAACAGAAATACATTGACTTTGAGGCCTACGAACGTGTGTCAGAGCCACATATACGTGAGCGGGTTTCGGCTTGGCGTACTGCAATAGGACTTCAAGACGTAGATGGGCTTCGTGTGTCTGACTATCTAAAGGAAATAGCAGTAAAGCACATTGAGGGTGACATCACCATCGATGAGGTGAGATAACAGCTACAATCTTATTATGTGAATAAGACTACGCATGATGCTGACGATGCGAAAAGGAAGAGGCTGACCGCGTTGCAGCAAACATCACGAAGTTGCTGAATGAAAAGTCTTTTTCATTGACTTCTTTAGAGTTTTTGAATATCCATCGTCATCTATTTGAGGGTGTCTTTAAGCATGCTGGTGAGATTCGTCCCTATGACATCAGTAAAAAGGAATGGGTATTACAAGGTGATACAGTTGTATATGGTCGTGCAGCAGACATTCATGAAGCATTAAAACATGTTGTGGACTTCGTGACTTTATTATGGCGGAACCATCCGTTCCGTGAAGGAAACACGTGAACAACGGCTGTTTTCGTTATCAAATATCTCCGCTCTTGTGGTTTCAATGTAAATAACGAATTGTTCGCTGATAATTCCTGGTACTTCAGTAATGCCCTTGTACGTGCCAATTATAGTAATCCCCAGAAAGGCATACAGCAAGACAAGTCCTTCCTCGTAAAGTTCTTCCGTAATTTGCTGCTCGGTGAAAACAACGAACTGAAGAATCGATATATGCTGATTGGGTATAAGGATGATGAGAACGACACCCATACAAGTACCCATACAAGTACCCGTACAAGTTCAATCGACATACAACCTTCTTCTGAGAATGTGACGCGTTTGGTATTGGCAATCGGTAAAGAAGAAATGAGGGTGAAGAACATGATGGAGGCTGTAGGTTTGAAGAACCGTCCGAACTTTATGGATTATTCTCTCACACCAGCAATAAGAGAAGGATTTGTGTGTATGAAGTATCCTGCAAATCCCCATCATCCCCGTCAACGTTATTTGTTGGCGTTAAAAGGATTGATGTTGTTGGACGGTAATAATAGTTAAGAATCATTGTCTCTGCTTTTGGTAAGAGTTCCCTAAGTGCAATTCAAAGTGCATTTTTTGCACTTTGAAAGAATTGGCCACAAGAAAGCGAAATACCATTTGTCCGACACTATTAGAAAAATTTAAATATCCTCGGACAAATGGTCAATCAAAAGCAGGCATCTCCAATTTGGAAACACCTGCTCATTATTATATATATGTATGCGCGCGAGGACTATTTGCTCAGCGATCGTTTGAGCCTATTGCCTGGATAATGTTTGGCATGGGCATATTGCATAGCACGGCGAGCCCAATCGAGAAAGTCTTCATCCTTATCTCGCCATGGCATATCGTTTGACGTGCCGCCACCGCCTGACACCTGAGCTACACCAGTCGCACCATCTATTCCAGCAATGAAAACTCTCAGACCTGTGCTTAGCACATCCTTCCAACGGAAATTGTTACGGTCATCAATGAATGTGTCCTCTGCCATCGCATCTGCTTCGGGGATTTCTCGGCAGATTTTGACTGCTTCATATAGTACTTCCTGACTTCGTTACTCAAAAAATACGTATTTTATAACTGGTTGATAAACAATATTTTGTATCTCCTGACTTCGTCACTCAAAAAATACGTATTTTATAACTGATTGATAAACAATATTTTGTATCTTTGCGTACCCTTGTTTTGGGGTACGCAAAAGGTTTTTTAACTATGTTTGTCAAAAAAAAGAAGAATCGCTCCGGAACAACAAGTATTGTAGTTGCGGAAAAGACAAAAGGCAATTATAAAGAGTTGGTTACCATAGGTATTGCCAAAGATGCTAACGATATTGATAGTCTAGTAAATGATGGACGTGAATGGATTTCCAAGGAAGAAGCCAGGCGCCATCCACAACTCGATTTGTATGGTGAGGAGCGTGAGGCGTGTGACCGTGAGCGAGAAGAAGTCCGCCGTGTTCTGTCCAATGTCAGCAACATCCTTCTCAACGGAT
>ENA-OYWS01000216-OYWS01000216.1-human-gut-metagenome-genome-assembly--contig:-NODE-216-length-31154-cov-19.405158_pt1 | contig 31154 bp, 30 predicted proteins | sample MGYA00244813_ERZ653402 | MGnify/ENA primary metagenome ERZ653402 (study PRJEB26926, sample SAMN06165021) | human gut metagenome | biome: ENVO:00009003; feature: ENVO:2100002; material: ENVO:00002003...
AGGATGTCCTTGTTGTTTTTGTCGGCGAACACCGCCTTGAATCCGACGTCGCTCCTCAGGTTCACGAACGGAGCGAGTTCCTGTTTCTTTTCATTGAAATACATATGGTTCAAAATTTAAATAAATATTTGAACCGCAATAATATGCACAATAAACGTAAATAACGAAAAGAAACCTATAAGAAATATAAAAAACAGAAATTTATTCGTTAATACCACTAAAGAAACCACTTCGCCACGGCTGGCGAATAACATTTCACATAAACCAAGGATTCTGAGTTGTTTTGTATGATTGCCCAACTTCCATGATTCAATTGGTCACTTCGATATGCTCAGTGACCGGAATCGGCCGACAGCCTGTTTGCGGCACCATCGTCCCGTCGCCTGTTTGTAGAGCCATCGTCCCGTCGCCGATTCGCAGAACAATTGGCCGGTTGTTGATCTTGCCGATCATAGGCCGGTAGCTGACTTGCTGAGCCATAGGTCCGTAGCTGACTTGCTGAGCCATAGGTCGCTGAACTTGTCGAAGTGCCGAAGCAACTGGGCTACTTCTTGCTTATAGTCGTCAGGCAGTAAGGCCCGGAGTAAAGGACGGTGCCATTGCTGAAGAGTTTCTGTAATTCAGGGATTGTTTCCAGTCTTGACGTGCGTGTGATGATTGTCAGAGGCTTGTCGGAGGCGGAGACCGCTTCCACAAGGCGTTCCGGCTCCTTGCCGTAGTCGGTGATCTGACGGCCGATGTAGGCATCGATGTTCTCTGGTCTGTGCAGGAAGACCGTGGCGACATCGGTGCCTTCGGGAACCTTCGAGCAGATGGAGCCGTAGCCGATGTACGGGTTGATGTCCTTGACCACAGCCGAGGCCGAGAACACGGCGAGGAACAGGCTGGCTCCAAGAAGCAGAGCGGGAATATTCCAAACCTTTCTTTTAAAGAGGAAGAATGCTCCCAAAGCATTGGACAGCGTCAGCAGTATGACACCGTTGATGACCGGGACTTCGCGGGCGAAAGGATATTCAGCCAAAAGGTCATCCGCTGCCGGAATGTGTGTTGCACCGAGGAGAATGAGTGCCGCGGCAAACCCGATGACTGTGAATATGATAGAGAATAAACCTACAGACCGGCGCATCCATCCGCGCTCTCCGATGCGGTCAAGGACGATGGGGAACAGATAGACGCAGAACGGGAGGACGGGCACGAGGTAGATCGGCAGCTTGGAACTGAACGAGGACAGCATCGCGACTGTGGAGATGATCGTGCAGAGGAAAAGAATCTCTAAGTCGGAACGGCCCTGTTTTGGGCAATTCGACGCATCTGATGTGTCAGAAATACCGACTTTTGACTGTGCTTGGCCGGAAGTCTCTTCAACACATGTATTCCGAACCGGCAGCAGCGAGGCGACAAACGTCCCGACCAACAGCAGGCTGTACGGTGCCAGACACCAGATAATAGCCACGAGATAGAACCAGAACGGCTTGGCGTGGGTGAAGGCGTTGACGGCCCGCCCGACGGTCTGTTTTACCAAAAGGTTGTTGATGTACTCCGATCCGCCCTCGATCCAGACACAGCCGATCCAAAGGGCCGCAAGCCCGGCGATGATGCCCCAGGTCTTGAGACCCAGGTACTTGCGGAATCCTTTCCAATCCCGCTTGACCGCAAGGAACACCGCTATCGCCAGCGGCGGCATCAGAAGTCCCACCGGCCCCTTGGTGAAAAGGGCGAGGAATATCCACACCGGAAGCAACACGGAATCCGATTTCCGCGCGACTTCTCCGGTATACATCCTGTAGAACGTCCAGAGAGCCAGCACGATGAACATACACATCAGCATATCCATCCTAAGCACGATCATTGTTCCGAGGAACATCACACAGGTCAGCGTCATTCCGGCCAGAGCCATCCTGTCCATCGCTGACTTACCTTTCATCACCCACTTGTCCATTATCCCAGTGATGACGAACGCCGGGATCAACGAGAACATCGAAAGAGCGAGGCAGCTGTGATGCCCGAACAGCAGCCTGCACAGCATCACTATCCAGAAATAAAGCGGTGGTTTGTCAGCGTAGGCCAGTCCGTGGTTGTAGAATGCGAATATATGCCCGTCCGCAAGGGCCTCGTTCGCTATGCTGAGATACCTCAACTCGTTGGACGGCGTGAAATCCCTTGCCAGCATCACCGGGAAAAGGCAGATGAAGGTGAAGGCGAAGACCGTCATCATAGGATGGCGGGTGAATATGTTGCCCTTCCCTGGCTGTAGAGTGTTATTTTTCATCTGAAGATTCTTTTTTGCCTGATCCCAGGATCAGATTCCTTATGTAAACCACAAACCCGAACATCTGGCCGAGGATCAGTACCGGGTCAAGCCGGATGATGCCGTAGATGATGATCATCCCGGAACCTACGATGCTGATGATCCAGAATCCCATCGGAAGCACGGATGTATGCCAGTGGTGTGAGAAGGCAAACTGATAGACGAACCGCAGCGTGAACATCAATTGACCGGTTGAGCCGAACACCACAAGCCACACCGGAATGTCGCTGTTGCGGAAGAAGTTCTGTGAATATCCCCGGGCGTCCTTGAACAGAAGCATGGCGGCTACAAACGGAAGAGCTGCCAGCAGAATTCTTGTGAGGATCTTCATACGGTTCCATATCCCGTTGGCGTTCAGGTTCCAAAGATAGATGAAGTAGGCGATGAACTGTCCGAGGATGATGGAGAAATCATTCCTCAAGACTCCATAGATGAACATCAGGCACGCTCCGATCACGCTGAAGATCCAGTAGGACACCGGGGAGACCGATTCATGAGCTATCTCGGATTTCAGCCATTGGAGCGCTGTCCTCAATCCGAAGAATGCCTGGGCGGAGAAACCCAAGGTGAAGGTAAGCCAGACGGGGATGTTGTCAAACATATTCCGGAAGATTAATTTCGCTCATCGTTGACATTGTCCTTCCCCACGGAGTAGTTGATGTACCGTGGCTTCATCCACCTGTAGGCGAAGCAGTCCGCGAAAGGTCCCCAGAGCCTGTTCCAGAGATGGAACTTGGATGTGCCTGCCGTGCGTGGGAAATGCCTTACCGGCACCTGGTCGAAACTTCCGCCTTCCTGGAGCAGGATAAGCGCCGGCAGGAACCTGTGCATTCCCTTGAACATCGGGATCTTCTTGGCCGCGTCAGTGCGGATGATCTTGAGTGGGCAGCCGGTGTCCTTCGCCCCGTCGTGAGTCATCATATTCCTGAATCCGTTGGCGATTTTGGATTGGATCCGCTTGAAGGCGGTGTCTTTGCGGTTCGCCCTGTAGCCAGTCATCAAGGTGTGTTCCTTCATTCCGTCCAGCAGCAGGTTGAAATCCTCCGGTGTGGTCTGAAGGTCAGCGTCCATATAGCCGACATATTCAGAGAAGGCATAGTCGAATCCGGCTTTTATCGCGGCGCTGAGTCCGGCGTTCTTTGAGAAGCTGATGTAGAAGATGTCTTTGTTGCGGGAGCAGATCTCCTGGATCAGCCTGAGGCTGCCGTCCTTGGAACCATCGTCCACAAACAGCGCGCAGGTCTTGACCTTGCTGGCCGGAATGAACTCAGACATAGCCTTTTCCAGATTGTGGATATTGTCCTCCTCGTTGAAGACAGGCACCACAATGGTTAGAGCATATTCAGATGTCCTGTTCATATTTGAATATTAACTTGATTTCTTGTAACTGATGATCGCCCAGCTTCCGAACGCGGCCGCGAAGCCGCACAAAGCGAGGAACTGAGGAATCATATCCACTAATTTACTACCTTTCAGGTAAACAAGACGCATCACCTCAATGAAATATTTAAGAGGATTGACGATTGTTATCGCTTGCGCCCAGTCCGGCATACTGCTGACCGGAGTGAACATTCCTCCCATCAGGAAGAAGATCATAATGAAGAAGAATCCCACGAACATCGCCTGCTGGATGGTCGAGGCGTAGTTCGAGATCACGAGTCCCAACCCGGACACCACAAGAATATATACTCCGGTGAAAAGCATAAGTGTCCAAATGCTGCCGGCCGGGGCTATTCCGTAGATGATTTTGGCGAGCAGCAGACTTAAACCCATTATCACGATGCCGATGATCCAGAGCGGGATCAGCTTTGCCAGAATGAATTGGAACTTGCCTACCGGGGTGACGTTGATCTGCTCGATGGTGCCGCTTTCCTTCTCGCCCACGATGTTGAGGGCCGGGAAGAAGCCGCAGATGATTGTCAGAAGCATCACCATCAGCGCCGGCACCATAAACACTTTATAATCAAGCGACGGGTTGAACTTGTAGAGCGGGCTCACCGAGAATGAAGGAATATCCTGCCCTGCGGAAGTGACCTTCACCTTCTCTGAATATTCCCGCAGAGCCGTTGATCCTGAGATCATTGACACCATATAGGACGAACCGAGCGTGCCTTTGGTGCCGTTCACGGAGTTCGCGGCGATCTGGACCTGCGTGCCTTGGCCGTTCACAAGATCCTTCTCGAAGTTCTGAGGGACCACGAATATTATGTCCGCCTCGTCGGAATCGACCTTGCGCAACGCGTCAGGGTAGGAGTCCGATGTGCCGGAGACGTTGAAATAGGCCGATCCTCCGATCTCTGCCACAAGCCTTTGCGACAGCGGACTATGGTCGTTGTCAACCACATCCACACGGACGTTCTTGATCTCCAGGTTCGCCGCCCAAGGGAAGACCAGCATCGCCATCAGCGGCAGCGCCACCAGCATCCTCGGGATGATCTTGTTCCGAGCCAGCTGCTTGAACTCTTTTTCTATGAGGAACGATAACATATTCTTAAGCTAATCTTGTCTTGAAATTCTTGACGCTCAATGCGATGAGTATGAGTGTGATGAGGGACAGCACTCCGATTTCCGGTAGTGTGTAGCTTAGCGGCGTGCCTTGGATCATTATCATCTTGATAGACTGGATGTACCAGCGCGCGGGGACGATTGTGGAGATCCATTGCAGGATGCGTGGCATACTCTCAATCGGGAATATCAGTCCGGACAGCAGCATCGTCGGCATCATCAGACCCATTCCGGAGGCTATCATCGCCGCCATCTGGGTCTCGACCATAGTTGAGATCAGAAGCCCCAGGCACAGTATGCAGATCAGGAACAGGATTGAGACCAGAGCCAGCGAGAACAGGCTTCCGGCGATCGGTACGCCCATCACGAACACTGCGCAGACAATGATCAGCACCAGATCGAAGATTGACAGCACCAGATACGGAATCGCCTTGGCGATGATGATCATCATCGGGCTTATCGGGGAGGTGAGCAGCACTTCCATCGAGCCGGTTTCCTTTTCCCGGACAATCGCTACGGCTGTCATCATCGCGCAGATCAGCATCAGAATCAAGCCCATAACTCCAGGCACGAAATTATAGGCGCTCTTGCCCTGGGGGTTATAGAGCATTCTGATGACCGGGGTGATCGCCGCTCCTGCCATTCCGCTTTTCTCGGCGATCTCCTGCTGGCAGGTGGCCAGGATGTTGGCGGCGTAGGCCGTGATCATCGAGGCCTGGTTCGGATCCGTCCCGTCGGCGATCAGCTGCACGGACGCTTCTCCGTTAAGTACATCGTTCGAGAAGTTGTCGCTGAAGACCATCACAAGGCTGGTCTTGCCTTCTCTGAATATGTCGTTGATCCTGTCGATGTCTGTGATCCTTTCGCTGACGTTGAAATATTCACTGGCATTCATCCGTTCGATGATGCGTGTCGTGAGTTCGTCATTTACAGGGTCGAACACGGCCACGGAGGCGTTGCGCACCTCGGTGGTGATGGCGAATCCGAACAGCAGAAGCTGCGCGATCGGCATCCCGACAATGATGAGCAGAGTCCACCTGTCTCTAAGGATATGTCGGAACTCCTTCTGTATGAACGCTGATAATGATTTCATCTTACTCTCCGTTTCTTTTGGCTTCTCTTGCAAGACGGCGGAACACCTCGTCCATGCTCTCCGCTCCAACACTCTGCTTCAACGCGGCAGGGGAGTCCAAAGCCTTGATCTGACCGTCCACCATAATCGAGACGCGGTCGCAATATTCAGCCTCATCCATATAATGAGTGGTCACGAATATGGTGATTCCGTCATCGGCCGCCTTGTAGATGAGTTCCCAGAACTGCCTTCTGGCCACCGGATCGACTCCTCCCGTCGGTTCGTCCAGAAAGACGATTCCCGGCCTGTGGAAGATCGAGACCGAGAACGACAGTTTCTGTTTCCAACCAAGTGGAAGTTCCTTGACCATCGTGTTCTTCTCGGAACTGAAATTCAGCTCATTAAGGAGTACGTCAGTCTTCTCCGCAATCTCCTTGCGGCTCATTCCGTAGATTCCTCCGAACAGCACCAGATTCTCCTTCACGGTCATATCCTCGTAGAGGGAGAACTTCTGGCTCATATACCCGATGTGCTTCTTGACCATCTCCGGCTGCCGTGCGATGTCGTAACCTGCCACGGTTCCGGTCCCGGATGTCGGCTTGCTCAGGCCGCAGAGCATCCTCATCGCCGTGGTCTTTCCGGCTCCGTTCGCTCCGAGGAATCCGAACACCTCGCCGTGATACACATCGAAAGAGATGTGGTCCACGGCTGTGAACGTCCCGAAACGCTTTGTCAAGTTCTCTGTATGAATTACTTCCGTCATCATATTCTCATAAAGCAATCTTCCACGGACGGTCGGATCGCATTTATTTCCACATTATTGTGTTTCCTGTCCTGCAGGAACTTCCTGAGGTCGTCCTCGCTGAATCCATCCCCCGTGGAAAGGTGCACGGATTCTCCGAACGAGAAGGCCCTGATCGTTCCTGAATATGCCCGCAGGTCTCCCAGCAGGGCGTGCATCCTGTCAGATCGGACTGAATATAACCTGTCCGGGAACTCCGCTATGATGCCGGCCGGACTGTTGACTGTCAGGAACTTCCCGTTCCTTATGAGGGCTATCCTGTCGCATCTTCCGGCCTCGTCCATATACGGGGTCGAGACCAGAATCGTGATCCCGTCGTTCTTCAGCCTTCCGAGCATATCCCAGAACTCCTTTCTGGAGACAGGATCCACACCGGTCGTCGGCTCGTCCAGAAACAGGACCTTCGGCTTGTGGATCAGCGCGCAGCAAAGGGCCAGCTTCTGCTTCATTCCACCGGACAGCTTTCCGGCCATCCTTGCCTTGAACGGCTCGATCTGCTTGTAGATGTCCTCTATCAGGTGGTAGTTCTCATCTATCGTCGTGCCGAACAGCGTTGCGAAGAACGTCAGGTTCTCTTCAACCGTAAGGTCTTGGTACAGAGAGAACTTTCCTGGCATATAACCGATGATCTTCCTGATCTCGCGGTAATCCTTCACGGTGTCGAGTCCTTCGACCTGAGCCGATCCGCTGTCCGGTACCAGCAGGGAGGTCAGCAGGCGGAACAGCGTGGATTTCCCGGCTCCGTCCGGGCCGATGATCCCGAATGTCTCACCGTGCCGGACATCGAGCGAGACCCCGCCCAATGCCTTGACCTTGCCGTAGGACTTCACAAGCCCTTCGGCCAGTACCGCTGATTCTGTCAATGAACCGTTCATCATCAGAATTTGACTTCTCCGTACATTCCAAGTTTAATCAGACCGTCATTTTTCACGGCGATCTTCACGGCATAGACAAGATTAGCCCTCTCGTCCCGTGTCTGGATGGTCTTCGGAGTGAATTCCGCCTTGTCAGAGATCCAGATGAGCGTGCCGTCATATTCCTTTCTTCCGGACGTGCCTTGATCAGCATAGACCTTGACCGCCTGTCCGAGTTTGACATTCGTCAGCTGGTCGGCCGTGATGTAGGCGCGGAGTCTGATGCTTTCAAGATCCGCCACCTTGAACAGCGCGCGTCCCTGCACGGCGAGTTCTCCCGCTTCTGAATATTTCGCCAGTACAGTTCCACTTACCGGACTGGTTATGACGCATTTGCGGATTCTGTCCTCAAGCTGCATAACTTGCGCCTCAAGGGCGTCGGCCTGTCCAGAGACATTGCTGTTGGTGTTCTGAAGGCTTTCCTTCTGGGCGGCCAGTTGGCGTTCGAGGATGTCAAGCTGGGCCTGGATGTCCTCAACCTGCTTGCGGTTCGACGCTCCGGCCTGTTCCAGTTTCGTGAACCTGTCCAGTTCCTGTCTCTGTTTGGCGATCTGGCTTTCCAGGGCGGCTATCTGTCTGGAAATGTTCAGTCTGCCGCTCCCGACGGCCCTGCGGCTGGCCTCCAGCTGGATTTTGCTGAGGTAAAGCTGCACGGTGTCGATGCACCCGACAACGGCTCCGGCCTCAAGCCTGTCTCCTTCCTGAAGATCCAGACTCATTATCTTTCCGTTTCCCTCGGCCGAAACCGTCACCTCCGTTGATTCAAAAACTCCCGAGGCATCGTAAGCCTTGTTCCCTTTCCCGCAGGCGGTCATCGCCAGCGCAAGGACCAGCAATGATGAATATGTAAGTGTCTTTTTCATTTATCTATCTGTTTTGTTTTCAGCTGCTGGATCCTGATAGCGTCCGGATCGGTTGCCCTGCCGCTCATCTGGCCGCTCATCGGCAGGGCGAGGCAGATGAGCGTGGCCGCTGTAATCAGGATTTTGTTCATTCTCATTTTATCATTATCGAATCAAGGATGAACCCCACATTGCTCCGCCTGCGTTCGTCAAGGTATCGGTTGATGTCAGCCTCCGGCATGATCTGACCGAGGACCGGAAGGAAGAGAAACGAGGCGACGTTGATGGAGACGATGTTCACAATCAGATCCATAAGCTTGATTTCCCTGACATTACCTGCCTTCACCTCCTTCTCCAGCATGTCATTGACGCATTGGATGTAGCCCGTGACCTTCGGAAGCACAATCTCCATGATCTTGGTCAGGTTCTCCTTGTTGTGGATCAGCTCGTCGATCATGAACCAGACAAACCTGTCGTTCTTACGCATCAGGTCGAACTGGTTCATTACAAAATGACTTATGACTTCCTTGAAACTGATCTCTTTGTCATGCACTCCCTCGAGAATGCTGACGATCAGTTTTGCCTTCTCGTCGAAGATCATCTGGAAGAGTTTCCCCTTGGATCGGTAGTAGTAGTGCAGCATGGAATGGCTTACTCCGGCCCTTGCCGCGATGGACATCATCTTGGCGTTGCCGTAGCCCTTCTCCATAAACTCCTCTTCCGCCGCCTTGAGGATTTTCGCGGCCGTGTCTAAAGTCTCCTCTGCCATATTCGTTGTTCCATTATATTCATTTCACCGTTTGACTTGAATCGCTCCCGGAACTTCGCCAACCGCATTTCCACTATTTGTCATCATTTTCAGGAATATATTCCTCCGTGAGCAGTATCTTCACCGCCCCGATGACCACAAACGCTGTTATTGCAAATCTCATAATTCTTTGATGATTAGTATGTTTTATGCTTTATGTTTTATGCTTTATGTTTTATGCCTTATGACAATTTTGCCAATCAAGTATTCATTTAGACATTAGAAGATATTTTGGATTGTTTGAAATGTTCTTTGAGGTGAAAAAATCTTCATTTTCTTCCCGTTTCTTCAGTCAGACAACACCGCTATCTTCCTTGGGAAGAAGCGGTCGAAACTGAAGTTTTTCACTCTCAACCCTTCAAACAAACAATTCAAAACAGCTTCTTAATGTTGGATAAAGGTGTCAGACAAATTTGTTCGACAATATTGTCTGACACAAAGATATCGATAAAATCATAATCCGCAAAAATTTATTGGCAATGTCGCCCAAAGTGGTTAACTTTATTTTGAATTTAACAAATAACTTTAAGTGTTATGCAACTTATCAAAACTGTTTCGTGCCTGCTTGCAGGCGCGCTCGCATTGACTTTTGTGTCATGCGAAAAGGAAGACAAGACGATTTCGGTCGAGAAGATTGCCTTCAATGAAACTTCTTTGACACTTTCTGTGGGGCAGACTCTCACGCCGGAGTTGACAATCACTCCGGATGATGCTACGGACAAGACTTACATCCTGGCTTCGAGCGATGAGGCTGTTGTGACTGTCTCCGGCTCGGAAATCAAGGCCGTGGCCGCAGGTGACGCAGTCATCACGGCGACCGTGCAGGGAGGAACACTTACATCGGAGTGCAGCGTGACCGTTGTGCCGGAAGGCTACCCTACAGAGTTCACAGCCTTCAACTCAGCCAAGGGCTTCTTCTACGGAGACTATTACATGGCCGGAACCGACAACTCCTGGACTTACTTCACATCGGGCAGCGTTGTGTTTGCGGACGGTGCCTTCTCCGGCAAGGGAACGGCACTTTTCCTTGAATTGAACGCTCCCAAATCTGGAGACAAGTCCGTCACGGCCGGCTCGTATTCCGTTGATGAATCTGGAGAAATGCCTGAATATACTTTTGCCAAAGGAGAGGATTTCGGCACAGAAGGCCTTCAGGGGACATTTGTCTATGATAGCGAGGTTGAAGGAAACTATCTGGTTGTCAGCGAAGGAGCGGTTTCAGTCAAGACAGTAAACAGTGAATATGTTGTCTCCGCTTATGTCAAAGCCGGCGGCAAGGCATACTCTTTCACATATTCAGGCTCTGTCCCTGTCGAGGATTATTCCAAGGATTATGCAAACTATAAGGTTGTCGAGATGAAGAACCTTTCACACGGCACTCTTGACTACTACGGAACAAAGATCTACGGCAAGACCGACACAGACTATTCAGGTTGGACCATCTATCTGGGAGACAAGACCATGGACTTTGAGAACTATGATGGAACGGGTGAGATGCTGATGCTTGACCTCAACACGGCATCCAGCTACACCACGGCCATACCATCCGGTACATACAAGGTGATGTATGCTGCTGACAACGCTCATTTCCAGCCGTTCACGGTGGTTCCTGGGTTCACCGAAGGCTCTGCTACCTTGGGAACATGGTACGCACTTGACTGGGAGCCGGTCTATGCCGCCAATGTCGGTCTGGTGAGGATCACAAATGAGAATGACAAGATCTACACGATTGACTTCAAGTTTCGTGACGACAACAACGAGACTTTCTTCCAGGGTTCCTACAAAGGAGAACTTACCTACGGCGACTACAGCGAGTAGTAGCTTCGGAATGAATATAAAGGCCTGACAGTCATTAATGAACTGCCAGGCCTCGCGATTTCCATGCCATTGGTCCCGCCGCCGATCTCCAGGTTCCTGCCGACCACGTGCTCTCCATTGCCGGTCACGGGATGCGCATCGGCATTGCCGGACATCCTGCCGCCGGCGAAGGCCATGCCGTACGGGTAGTAGTGGTTCACCTGCACGGCCTTGCCGTCCGGCTTGGCGACGACCCTGGTGCTGTCGAGATGGTCGCTCAGGAAGAACAGGTACTCCGGTTCGGCTCCGTCCATGGCGATCAGGCCGCCGTCGAACAGGATGTACTTCAGAGAGTCGTCCGCGCACACCAGATTGCCGCGGTACTCGGTCCGGGACAGGGACCTGTCCTTCCCGAGGACCGCCCTTCCCCGCTTTGTGCCGTCCGGGAGATAGGTGAACGTCTCCGTCCCGCCGGCGTGTATCATCCTGGCGGGCTGGTTCTGCCTGTTGTAGGAGGTGAGGGAGACCTTCCTGTTCAGGTCGGATGTCATGTTTCCGTTCCTGTCATAGGTGTACTCTACGGCCTCTGACACCCCGTCGCGGAAGTCCGCCGAGCCCGTCACCGATGGCCCCGGGGCGGAATCCGACACGGACACGAGCCTGCAGTCGTCGTATGTCATTGACAAATTGTCCACGATGCCCTTGCACGAGGAGGTGATGTCGCCCTCGCGGGACAAAGATAATAAATTTCCCATATTGTACTGACTGTAAATTGCGCCGGAACATCTTCCACACTTGGAAAACCATCTTGCTGACGGACAACGATTTAGCATTCTAGGTGTGAATGTTTTCGCACACTTAAGAGTCCGCGACCCCATTGTCGAGGGCGCGCCGTCGGTTGCCCAAGGCGAATTTGTCGAATTTGTCGAATTTGTCGGGTATTTTTTGCGGGGTTGAGAATTTATCCCTACCTTTGAGTCGCCATGGCATCTTGTCAGGGGCGACTGATCCCTGAATTTCCAGTCTGTGGCATCCAAATGGAGCTCACGTCCGCCAAGATTCGCGCTCCATTTTTTTGTGCATAGAAGATAAGATCTACATAGTCACAAAAAATTATAAATGAACCCACTTGAAAAAGTGTCATTTGCCACTTTTTACCCCTTACAGAAGTATCTTCGAGGCACAAGTTTTTCAAAACACGACTATTTCAAGTGGGCTCAACCTTAAAAAATCTGTTGGCTCAGCCAGTTTTGAACTGAGCCAACCTCAGGTTACAAAGATATCCCAATCCATGTTGGTTTTCCAAGTTATATTTTTTAGGATTACTAAGAAGCTGTTTTGAATTGTTTGTTTGAAGGTTAGGAGCAAACTCTTCTCCTGCTGCTCACCTCAAAGAACATTTCAAGCAATACAAAACAGCTTCTAAATAATGTTTATTCCTTTACGCAGCGCACGCTGAGGCCTTGCGAGCGCGCGTCCTTATTCACTTTGAAGGTTCTCTTGCTCTTCATGATTGCCATATACTGTCCGTAAACTACCTGACTTGTGGAAGTCGCTGGCTTGACGGAAGCGGTTCCGAACCAGACCCCGGCGTATGGATTGGCCTCTGGGTAGTCAAGACCACCCGATGCATACACTCTGGTGCCTGTGCAAGGGAACCACTGGTCTTTGTCAATCGCTCCGTGGTTCGTTGGATCCCACGTCATTTCCGTGAACTTCATCCAAGCGTACGGGGTGTTGCCGTCTGCGTCGCTGACCGGAACCTTGTAGCCGACAGGACACGGGTCGTAGATTGTCTTTTTCATGGAGACACCTCCCCAGTAATCATCGTCAGAGACATCAACCCAGTCTTTGGTGATGTAGTCACAATCATATTCAGGATTGCCGCTCTCATCGACATTGCCGTTGGTTTTGTAGGTCATGGCAAAGAAGGTGGCCGGCTGCTGAATCGACTTCTCGATGGTTCCGTGGAATTCAGCGAGATCCTTTATCTTGGATATGGCCTTGCCGTCGATGTCGTAAAGTGTTTTCTCACCGTCTTCCACATAGCTGTAGTCGTCATTGATAATAGTGAAAGCATTGGCTCCAGGGAACGGATCCTTGCGGCCCCATTGGTAAAGCATCCCGAAGTTGTCGAACGAGCCTCTATTCATGTCGGTGGCTCCAATATTCCTGTCCATGAATGTCCACTGTGTTCCGGAAGCGTTTGCTTCGGTGGTGAAGAGAGTCTTCTCAGGATCATAGTCGCAGATCCAAAGGTGCCAGCTCCACAGGATGGTTCCGGCTTCATCGCAGACCGCTACGAGGGCGTTGCCTTTGCTTTCGGCGATCTCGGCATAGGCTGTCTTGGTCTCTGGATTGAGGAAAAGGGATTTCACAAGTCCCTTGGCGTCCTGCCATACGAGTTTTACAGAGGCCGCCGAGCCTGTCAGTTCCGTCGCGGAGTTTCCTTTGTGCGCCACATCGAACGAGGCGACGCTTCCAGGCTTGACAATGTAGCAGTTGGCGGTTCCGTTTTCAGAGAGATTCACCGCTGCCGTTGAAATTTCCTCTGGCACATAGACGGGTTTTTCAGGTCCGTTGTCCTTGTCGCATCCCGCGAAAGTGACGCTTGCCGCACACAGCAATGCCGCGAGCAGGCTTTTCTTGTAGTTGGTCATAAAATAATTTGTTAAGTACGTTTATATTTCTATCGTGAAGATAGGAATATTATTTCGTTCTTTCCGCATTATTTTACTATAAAATCGGTTTTATCCGATGTTTGAAGCATTCTTTGAATATTTATTCTCTGCGGCGGTCTTTCCACAACCTTTACAGTAGTCTTTTCACAGCCTTGAAGAACTTGTAAGGCATATATCGGAATGGCAGATCAAGCCAGGTCGGAGTTGTGACGACGGCGCGATAGTGAGTGAATGCGTCGAAACTACGTTTGTGGTGATAACTGCCGAGTCCGGAGTTGCCGACTCCGCCGAACGGAATGTTCTCGTTGGCGATGTGCATTATCGTGTCGTTTATGCAGGCTCCGCCTGAGGACGTGTGACGCAGGACGTAATCTCCGCGGCTTCCGAAATAGTACAGAGCCAGAGGCTTTTCCCTTGACGTGACGAATGAGATCACCTCATCGATCTCCTTGAATATCTGCACGGGGAAGATCGGACCGAATATCTCCTCGCGCATCACCGGAGCGTCCGGCGAGACTCCGTCCAGAACCGTCGGCTCGAAATACCTGTCGCCACGGTCCGTGTGCCCTCCGAAAGCGATCTGTCCGTCTTTAAGATAGCCCTCCAGCCTGTCGAACGCTTTGTCGTTGACAATCCGGACGAAATGCCCGGTCGTGCTTGCATCGGCTCCCAGCAGTTTCTTGAAGCTGATTTCCAGTTCTTTAAGGAACTCATCTTTGATCTCTTCGTGTATCATAAGATAGTCCGGCGCGATGCAGGTCTGCCCCGCGTTGAGGCTCTTGCCCCAAGCTATGCGCTTCGCCGCCACCTTGATGTCGGCGTCCTTGTCCACGATGCACGGACTCTTACCTCCGAGTTCCAGCACGACCGGCGTAAGGTTCTTCGCCGCCGCTCCCATCACGATTCTGCCAAGTGCCGGGCTTCCGGTGAAGAATATGAGGTCCCAGCGTTCCTCCAGCAGAGCTGAGTTTATCTCACGGTTTCCTTGGACGACAGCGACATATTCATCACTGAATGTGTCCTCGATCATCCGCTGGGTTACCTTGGAGACGTTCGGGACGTAAGGGGACGGCTTCAAAACCGCCGTGCAGCCGGAGGAAATGGCTCCAACAAGCGGAGTCAGAAGCAGCTGCACGGGATAGTTCCACGGCGAGATGATCAGCGCGGTGCCAAGCGGCTCGCTGATGATCCTGCTTCGTGACGGGAACATCTTCAGCGGAGTCGCCTTCCTTTGCGGCCTGCTCCATTTCCTTATGTTATGAATATGGCTGCGAATCTCCCCGAGAAGTATGCTGACCTCTGTCAGGTAAGCCTCCTCGTAGGACTTGTGCAGATCCGTCCACAGTGCCTCGCACAGTGGTTTCTCCCATTTGCGCACCGCAGCCTCGAACGCTCTGAGCCGCTCTAGCCGCCATTTCACGTCAAGGGTCGCCCCGCTTCTGAAGAAGCGCTCCTGCCGCTCCCTGATCTCCTTTATCCTCTCAATCGAAGTATTTTCCAAAATTATGACGCTTTATGAATATTCCGTCTCAAAGTTAGTGATTTACTCTTGATATTCAGAGCCTCATTCCCATTTTCCTGAATATTCCTTCGTCCGGTGAAATGATCCATCACGCTGTAAACCCCGAAGCATTTTCCGAATATGAAGTCGAAGACCGCGATCGGTAATATTCCTTGCCAGAACCGGATGAAGTGGTACGGGAACGGGATTCCCTTGAAGTTTTTGCCTTTCTCGATGGCCCTGATGACCTTCGCCGCCACTTTCTCCGGCTTCAGAATAGGGAATATCTTTGATTGCACGCCATCGAACATTCCGGTGTTGATGAAGTACGGAGCCACGGACATAACCTTGACCTTGCTTCCCGCAAGTTTAAGCTCTATCCTCATTGACTCCGTCCAGCCGATCACCGCCCATTTGCTGGCGCAGTAAACTGACATTTTAGGAACACCGAGCATCCCAGCCGCGGAGGCGATGTTGCAGATGCATCCGCTGTCCCTTTTGATCATGTCAGGGAGAGCCTGAAGCGCAACCAGCATAGGAGCCGTGGCGTTCACGTCCATCGTAAGGTCGATGTCCTTTACCGTCTGCTTGTCGAACGTGTTGTTGCCTCTGACAATTCCGGCGCAGTTGATCAGCATATCCACATCCCCGACCTCGCTGATGACTCTTGAATATGTCTCCGCCACGATGTCCGCGTCCGCGCAGTTAACCTGATAGGAATGGATTCTGTTCTTGTGGCCAACCATAGTTGCTCTGGTGTCAGCGTTTGGCTTCTTGGTGTCACTTCCCAAGATTCCGGCCAATTCAATTTCCGTCCTTCTGATATTGTCCGGATTTACATCCCAGATCACTAAATGAGCCACCTCTTTTTCCAGACAGATGCGTCCCATAATCTTGCCTATCCCTGAAGCGCCTCCAGTGATGAGCACTGTTTTTCCTTTTAAGTTCATATTATATACTACTAACTAACCACACAAATGTAAATTCTTTCAACCAATAAACAATGAAATTCGTCCTTTTGAAAAGTATTTGGGGCTTGACATCGTAATATTTCCACTTTATGACTACCTTTGCCGTATGGATGCATTGAACAAAGAGATGCTGCGTTTGGCTCTGCCGAGCATTCTCGCCAACCTGACCGTTCCGTTGGTCGGGATGGTGGACATCGCGGTGGCCGGCCATCTGGACACCTCCGCGGCGGCTCTGATCGGTGGAATCTCGGTCGGGTCCCTGATGTTCGACCTGCTGTACTGGAACTTCGGATTCCTGCGGGCGGGGACCGGCGGAATGACGGCCCAGGCTTTCGGGCGGCAGGACTGGGACGATTGCGTCGGCAACCTTACGAGGGGAGTCGGACTTGCGTTCATCATAGCCTTCGCCCTGCTCCTGATCCAATGGCCCTTCCAGAAACTGATTTTCCTTTTCGTAGGCTGCTCCGAAGAAGTCCGTTCCCTGGCTCTTGAATATTTCTACATCCGCATCTGGGCCGCACCCGCCACTCTCAGCCTGATGGCTTTCCGCGGTTGGTTCATCGGGATGCAGGACACGTTCAGTTCGATGTTGACCGATGTGATAGTCAACGTTGGCAATATCCTCTTCAGCATCCTTCTGACCTTCGGAATCCCAGGAACAGCCTTTAATGGCCTTGGCTTCAAAGGAATAGCCTTGGGAACAGTCGTGGCGCAATATTCAGGACTCCTTTTCGCCTTAGGACGTGTCGCTCTGAAATTCAGAAATATAGTAGGAGGCGTCTCGGCTTTGGACCTCAAGGCCGCTTTCAATGGCGACAAGGTCCGGAGATTCTTCTCCGTCAACCGTGACCTTTTCATCCGCTCGGTCTGCCTGATAATAGTCTATTTGGCATTCACAGCCATCTCCGCCCGTTTCGGAGACGTTCTGCTGGCCTCCTGCTCCATTATGCTGAAGCTTCTGCTGGTATTCTCCTATTTCACAGACGGTTTCGCTTTCGCAGGCGAGGCTCTCACCGGAAAGTTTGTCGGGGTCCGTTGGCCTCAGATGGTCCGACGGACCGTGGACTACACATTCGGCTGGAGTATGGGAATCGGAGTCATATTCGTTTTCATCTATGCCGTCTTCGGAATGTCGATGGTCCGTCTTCTGACATCCGACGGCATTGTTGTTGAGGCCACCCGCACATTTATGCCGTGGCTCGTCCTCTTCCCTTTGGTAAGTTGCCCCGCCTTCACCTGGGACGGCATCTACACCGGAGCCACCGCCACCAAGGCGATGCGTGACTCCAACATCGGCTGCGTCTTCGCCTTCTTCGCCGTCTGGCTTCTGGGAATGTTCCTCTTAAGGCCAAAAGGAACAGCCGCCGCCCACCTCCTCTTCGCCGCCTACTACGCCCACGTCATCTTCCGCTCCCTCTACCAGACCTTCTGTTATCGTAAAGCCATCCTCGCCCCTATCCTGTAGTCTGGCTGCACCCTTTGGAGACGAAAAGAGGAGAATACGTTGAGGCTGACCCAAAAGGTCAGCCCCCTTCATGCATTTCAACCCCCAGTCACTCCGTGACAGCCCCTGAGGGGCATGGGGAAAGGATTCCCCAACCCACTTCGGTCGCTTTGCTCCGAGTCTTGTGGCTTTTGAGTCAGCCTTATCAAAAAAGACCGGAAGTGTTGCATGATAATGGATCCAGCGCAGGCCTGATGTTCATAATCCCGTAAAGGATTAGCGTTTCCTGAAATATTTCCCGACAACGGGGAGGGAGGGGAGGGGGAAGTCGCGCTTGATGATCACGGCGCAGAAGGCGAGGATCAGGACGGTGTTGATTCCGATGGCGGGCCAGGTGGAGAGATGAACGTTGGCGCAGGACATACATACATACAGGATCACGGCCAGGCAAACGTACAGGGCGATGTCCTTGAGCGGGTAGTTGATCGGGTACTTTTTCTGACCGACTATGTAGGACAGGACCATCGCGACTCCGTAGCCGGCGAAACCGGCCCAGGCGCAGGCCATATAACTGAACTTAGGGATGAACATAATATTCACTCCGAACAGCACGAGGCATCCGATTCCGGAGAACAACGCACCCCAAAGTGTCTGGTCTGTAAGCTTGTACCAGAACGAAAGGTTGAAATAGATTCCCATCATGATCTCAGCGGCCATCACGATCGGCACGACCTTGAGGCCCTCCCAATAGCTTGGACCGATGATGTATTTCAGGATATTCATATACCCTATGACGCAAAGGAATGCAAGGAGGGTGAATATGATGAAGTACTTCATCGCCTTGGCGTACATCTCCTTGCTGTTCTTGTCCGCCGCGCTGCCGAACACGAACGGCTCGTAGGCATAGCGGAAAGCCTGGGTGATCATCGCCATTATCATCGCGATCTTGATGCTGGCCCCGTAGATGCCAAGAGGCACGGACGAGCCTTCCCCATAGATGAACGGGAATATGATCTGCGAACCGCTCTGGTTGAGGATTCCGGCGATTCCAAGCATGAGGATCGGCCAGCTGTAGCCAAGCATCCTTTTCAGTAGTCTGCCGTCGAATCCGAACTTGAATCCGCGCAGTTCCTTCCAGAAGAAAAGGGTGATGAACGCTGTGCAGAACAGATTGATATAGAACACATAACCCACATCAAGCCCGCCATCGTAAATCCCGAACGGATTCGCTTCCAGTTTCGGAAGGATCACAAAATAAGCGAGATTCAGGAATATATTCAATCCGATGAAGAGTAGTTTCAACGCGGCGAACTTCAGAGGACGCTTCTTGAGCCTGAGGTACGAGAACGGAATGCACTGGAAGGCGTCGATCGCCACCGTGGCTGTCATAGCCCAGACGTAGGACGGATGCCCGGCATAGCCAAGGGCGGATGAGATCGGCTTTATGAAAAGCACCACGAGTCCGGCGAACAGCACCGAAGTCGTCAGCACCGAGGTCAGGATCGTGGAATATACCTTGTCCGGATTCTCGCCTTCCTTGTTGGAGAATCTGAAGAATGTGGTCTCCATCCCATAGGTCAGGATCACCAGCAGCAGAGCCGTGTAGGCGTACAGGTTCGTCACCACACCATAGTCACCGCTTGACGAGGCGATGACGTGTGTGTAAAGCGGGACGAGAAGGTAGTTGAGGAACCTTCCTATTATGCTGCTGAGGCCGTAGATCGCGGTGTCCTTGGCCAATGACTTCAGATTTGCCATTCTATGTTAATTTCAATATTACTCTTTCCGGTCACCGAGCTTGTTACTCCGGTCACCGAGCTTGTCGAAGTGGCGGGAAGAGTTGCTTCGACAGGCTCAGCAACCAATGAAATCACCTGATTCCGTACTTGCGCAGAATCTTGACGATAGGCTTCCTGATGGACTCGGCCCAAAGGGTGTAGCCATAATCTGACGGATGCGTTCCGTCCACAGAGGTCTCGTGGTTTGGAGCCGTCGCGCAGGTCGCGGTCACGAAATAGACATCCGGATATTTCTTCACCGCTATATTCATAAGACTGTCAACCACTTCCATTCTGTGTCCCTCGCCCTTGTCGCTGCTCGTGTTGAAGTTGCGGCTCTCCCTGTAGATGGTCTTCTGGAAGATCATCGGGACTCCCGGATGAGCGGCCTGAACCTTCTCGATGAACGGGAACAGCCTCTCCTTGATCTGCTCCGGAGTCGGGTTGGAGAACGAGTCGAACACGAATGCGTCCACGTCGGCGGCGCAAAGCACGTCCGCGAAATATGGCTGGAGCTTGCAGTTGCCGCTGCATCCGAGGCTCAGGAACTGGAGTCCGGTCATTCTGGAAAGCTGATCCGGGTAGGACATCCCGGCTCTGGAAGTGCTGATTCCGTGCGTGAAGCTGGATCCGAATATTCCGATCCTGTGACGGAAAGGATTATCGATGGCCTCGATGACAGCACCTTCGTTGACACCGATCTGGATGGACTTCTCCTCGCTCAGGATAGGCAGGTACATAAGGCACTCGTGCATAGAACCGTCCAGATTGCCGATAAGCACGACGTTGTCGTCCGGTTTCTGGTCGTGCGTCACCTTGGAGGCGGCCCAGAGCCACTTTCCGTCTTTCTTTATGTAAAGGTCATAGCCTCTTGCCGCAAGTCCTCCAGTGTTGACCGGAAAGCCTCTGTCAAGGTATTTCGTCTTGACCGTTATTGTCTTGGAATCCGTCCTGAACGCCACGGAAAGACCGGCCGACATCCTGACCTGCTTGTTCTCACCGGGTGTGAACCCCTTGAACTTAACGGTGTCCACCCTATGGTAAGGATTAGGCGTGTCGGTCATAAGTTTGCCGACCATAGTCAGGTCGGACGCCTCGGTGAAATTGTACTTCACCGGATTTTTCTGCGCGGACATCGTCACTGCCGCGAGCGACAACATCAAGATTGCGATTGTTTTTCTCATATTGTTTTGATATTTGAGCCCACTTGAAATAGTGCCATTTGCCACTTTTTACCCCTTACAGAAGTATCTGCGAGGCACATGTTTTTCAAAAAAACGACTTTTTCAAGTGGACTCATATTTATTAATTTACTATATCATCTAAGGGGTGGTGGCTTTCGATGCCATAGCCTTGGATATTCGCAAGAACAAAATTAGAACTTTTTTCGGTTTTAGTAAGCGTTAAGTAATCATTTTCGCAGAGCGGAGCGGAGTGGTGGTGTGTCGTGGCATTTAACTGTATGATAGTGAGAAGAATAATGGTTTTCATGGTCGCAAAAGTCGCACCACGAAAATGGCTATTTCTTTGATAATTAGGTTGTTGTCTGCCACGCAAAAAATGGCTATCTTTGCAAGGTTGAATGGCTGTCCTGATTTGCCTGGAATGTTTTTCTGAAACGAAAGATGTTCAACTATCGACAGGCGGATCAAGGTGGCTCCTGAATATTTATGAGTCTATATTCATTCTATAGGATATCGAAGCCCTCGGAGGAGAAGATAGCTTCAGAAAAGGTAGAAGGGGAGTACAAGCGTCTGCGGGGGCTCACTTTCTGGGGTGTGACAGGGGCTTACGCTCTCTATTACGTCTGCCGGATGGCGATGAGCGTGGTGAAGCAGCCGTTGATTGATGAAGGAATATTCACGGCCGCGCAGCTTGGCATCATCGGCTCGGCATTCTATTTCGTCTATGCTTTCGGCAAGTTCACTAACGGATTCATCGCTGATTATTGCAACGTGCGCCGTTTTATGGCGACCGGGCTTCTGATTTCCACCGTTGTCAATCTGCTGATGGGTGTGCTTGGTTTGCTCCAAGGGTGGACGGGGACTTCCACGATGCTGCTGTTCATCGTGTTCGCCGTCATCTGGGGAGTCAACGGTTTCTGCCAGTCGATGGGGGCACCTCCGGGAGTCATCAGCCTTTCGCGCTGGTTTCCACTTGACCGCCGAGGCACATATTACAGCATATTCAGCGCCACGCCATATTTGGGTAAGTCTCTATCGGTCTTTGTTTTAGGACTCGTTGTCGGGTGGATCGGCTGGGAGTGCGGATTCATCTTCTCCGCTGTGGCGGGAGTCATCGGCTCGGTGATGATCCTTCTGATGGTCTCGGACACTCCGGAAAGCCGTGGCCTTCCTTCCGTTCAGAAACTGGCCGGCGAGAAACCTCAGAAGGCTGACTCGATGCCAATCAAGGAACTTCAGAAAAAGGTTGTCCGGCATCCGGGAATATGGATAATCGCCCTTTCGAGCGCATTCGTGTACATCACCCAGCACGCCGTCAGCGAGTGGGGGGTGCTGTTCCTCCAGAAGGGCAAAGGCTTTTCGCTGGCCGGGGCCACTCAGATCATAGCGTTCTCCGAGGCTTTCGGAATAGCCGGTACCGTGCTTGCCGGGTGGCTTTCGGACAAAGTATTCAAAGGGAACCGCTTCATTCCCGTGCTGATTTCCGGGCTGCTTTGCCTGCTGTCGCTCGGGGCCTTCCTTTTCACCGGCGGAGGATATTCATTGAATATCATCTACGTGTCGGTATTTAGCCTGGCGATTGGTGTGGTCTATTGCACGGTAGCCGGCTTGATGGCTCTTGACATTGTGCCGCGCAAGGCCACCGGGGCGGCTCTCGGAATGGTCGGTCTGGCCAGCTATGCCGCCGCCGGAATCCAGAACATCGTCAGCGGTATAATGATAGACGGGAACGATTTCAATTTCGCCCCCGTCTCCGTCTTCTGGATTGCCGCCTGTCTCCTCAGTTTCCTGATCCCGGTTCTTTCCTGGAAATCTCTACGTCGGCGGTAGGGTAGATCAGATTTTAACCACGTGCCAGTGCGGCCCGAAGCGCTCGAACGAGGCGCGGTCAAGCATCTCACGGTCGTCCGGGTGGGCGATGCTGATGAGGAGCTTGGCGCGCTCCTGAAGTGACTTGCCGTACAGATCCACGGCTCCATATTCAGTGATTATCCAGTGAGCGTCGGCGCGCGGGGTGACCACTCCGGCACCAGGGTTCAGGAACGGGACGATCTTCGCCTTGCCCTTGTTCGTGCGGGAAGCGAAGGCCGTCATCGACACTCCGCCCTCGGACATAGACGCACCCTTCACAAAATCCAGCTGGCCGCCGGTTCCGGAGAATATCCTCGTTCCGATCGAGTCTGCGCAGATCTGGCCTGTCAGGTCCACCTCGGTGGCTGAATTGATGGCCATCATATTCGGGTTCTGGCAGATCACCCACGGATCGTTGACGTACTTGATGTCCTTCATCAGCACATCCGGATTGTGGTCGATGAATGAATATACCTCCTGAGAGCCCAGAAGGAAGGAAGCGACGATCTTGCCCTTGTCGATCTTCTTGTTCGCTCCGTTCACGACACCTTTCTTTATAAGGCGCAGGATCCCGTCCGCGAACATCTCTGTGTGCACACCAAGATTTTTGTGGTCAACAAGTTGCGCGGCCAGAGCGTTCGGCAGGGCACCGATTCCCATTTGGATGCAGGCTCCGTCCGGCACCAGTTCCGCGCAATTCTTTCCAATCAGCACCTCAGTCGGTGTCGGCTCGGCAAAATCCTTGGAAACCAGCGGAGTGTCATCCTTGACAAGGTAGTCGAAAGTGTCAATCGGCACGAGGTCTCCGTAGGCGAACGGCACGTGCGGATTCACTACAGCGATCTTCACACGGGCTGTCTCGATGGCCGCCAGCGAGCAATCCACCGAAGTTCCCAGTGACACCATTCCGTTCTCGTCCGGAGTGGACACCTGCACCAAAGCGGCTCCCAACTTGATGGCACCGCAGCGGTAAAGCTTTTGAGACTCACCAAGATGCACCGGCAGATAGTCCGCGTACCCGGAATTCACGTTCGGGCGCACGTTCGGCCCTACGAAGAACCCCTGCTCAAAAAAGATCCCTGAATATTTCGGATCTGAATATGGAGCCGGCCCTTCGGTGTGGAAGTGGTGGAAATGCAGGTCCTCGATCTCTCCGGCCTCAGCCCTGCGCACAAGCGCGTCAACAAGAATATGCGGCACGCTCGCCACGCTGCTCAAATGAATATGATCGCCCGACTTTATGGCCTTGACCGCCTCGTCGGCTGAAACGTAATGAATCTCTTTCATTGTTATTAATATGTTTGCGGCGGCAAAGATAGTGCTTTTGAGAGTATATTCAAATTCCTGGTACGATAGCCACTTCCGTGGTCTGTCCGTTTCGGGTGTGGAAAGGGTGGTTTTTCACCCGGTAGTGTTGATTTTTCCGGTTTCGGGTGAGAAAGACGGTGTTTTGCACCCGAAGCACTGAAGCGCTGTAGGAAACGCTGTGTGCATATTCAAAGATTTTAGTAATTTTGCAGGATATGATTAATAAGGAAAAGAAATTAAAGGCGTTCGAGCGGGCGTTGGACGTGATGGACAGGCTGCGGGCCGAATGTCCGTGGAACCACGCACAGACCATCGACACCCTCCGGCCTATGACGGTCGAGGAAGTCTATGAGCTCAGTGACGCCGTGATGAAGAAGGATGACGCCGCGCTTGAGAAAGAGCTCGGGGACGTGTTCCTTCACGTGATATTCTACGCCAAGATCGCCGAGGAGGAAGGCCGCTACGACATCGCCGATGTGATGGACAAACTGTGTGAGAAGATGATCTACCGCCATCCCCACGTGTTCTCCACGACCAAAGTGGCCGACGCCGAGCAGGTCTCCGAGAACTGGGAGATGCTCAAGGCTAAGGAAAAAGGAGGCAACAAGCGTATCCTTTCCGGGATTCCGGACGCGATGCCTCCGATCCTGAAGGCGTTCTCGATGCAGGACAAGGCCCGCGGAGTCGGTTTCGACTGGGAGGAGAAGAGCCAGGTCTGGGACAAGGTCAAGGAGGAGCAGATGGAACTTCAGGCCGAGATGGACGCAATGGATTCCGCCACTACTGAGGAGGAGAGAAAAGCCGCCACAGACAGGGCCGAGGAGGAACTCGGGGACTTTATGTTCGCCACCATCAACGCCGCGAGGCTTTACGGCCTCAATCCCGACACGGCCCTTAACCGTGCCTGCGACAAGTTCCGCCGCCGCTTCACCTATCTGGAAGAGAACACGATCCGCAAGGGCAAGGATCTTCATCAGATGACTCTCGCCGAGATGGACGAGATCTGGGACGAAGGGAAGGCTAAAGGACTGTAGATCTAAGCTTGCTTGAAGATATTCAGGCGGTCAAGAGGTCTTGGCGACTTGTTTTGAGCAAATAATGTTACTCTCCAAATTAAACTTTGGATGCTCATATTTGTCCAAAACAAGACTATTTCTTAAATTTGTGGATGTCTTCCTGAGAAGGAAGTGTTGTAGAATGGATACTTATGCCTGATTATAAAGTAGTTGAGGTTGTGAGCAGAAGGGATCTGATGAAATTCATCAAGTTCCCTGACAAGTTGTACAAAGACTGTCCTCAGTATGTTCCCGCTCTTCACAGCGACCAGATCAAATCTTTGACCAAAGTCTCCACCCTTTCTTATTGCAAGAGAAAAATGTGGATGGTCATGGATGGCAAGACTGTTGTCGGACGTATTTGCGGAATGATTAACCCTCGTTATAACGCGCTCTATGACAAGAAGAGAGCCCGCTTCGGATGGTTTGACACGATCGATGACTTCGAGGTGGCCAAACTTCTTCTCGGCACCGCCGAGGCGTGGGCCAAGGAGAACGGAATGAACGAGATCCATGGACCTCTGTACTACAACACCCTTGGGAAACAGGGCATGCTGGTCGAGGGCTACGAGAACATCCCGCCGTTCAACTGTCTGTACAACTATCCGTACTACAATGACTTCGTCACAGCCCTTGGCTATGTGAAGGAATGCGACTGGGTGCAGTACAAGATCGCCGCGGACCAGCCTCTTCAGGAGAAGATCACGAGGATCGCGGGACTTCTGAAGCAGAGGTACAACCTGCACGAGGGGAGTCTGAACAAACTCAAGAAGGACAAGAAGATGGTCAGATACTTCTTCGATGTCTATAACGAGAGTTTCGCGAAGTCCGTCTATAACTTCATCCCTTTCACCAAGGAGGAGATTGACGAGGAGGCGAGCGAGGTCTTGAAGTTTGTCTCGGACAAGACTAGCAGCATAATATTCGATGACAATGAGGAGCTTGTGGGATTCGGAATCACTTTCCCGACGATCTCGCCGGCTCTTCAGAAGGCGAAAGGCCATCTGTTTCCGTTCGGCTGGTTCCATCTGCTGAAGGCGATGTACAAGTACGACACTGTCGATCTGATGATCAACGGGGCCGTGCCGAAGTGGCAGAACACGGGGGTCTCTTCGATCTACCATTGCACAATGTCGGAGAAATACCGCAAGGCTGGCACGAAATGGGCGATCTCTAACCCGCAGATCGAGTCCAACGGCGCGGTCAACGTCTGGGGCAAGTACGAGCACGAGCTGTTCATGCGCCGCCGCTGCTACCTCAAGTCGATTTAGGAATATACCCGTTCGGTTGCTGAGCTTGTCGAAGCACCGATGGAGAATGATAATAAGGTCACTTCGACATGCTCAGTGACCACGGTCAGGAAACCGGAATTGAAGAAAATTAACCATTGAATATGGCAGAGAATACATTAGTGGACAAGATCCTGGCTCTCCAGGACAAATACGAGTCGCTTCAGAAGCAGCTTGCTGATCCTGAGGTGATCGCTGATATGAAGAAATACGTCCAGCTCAACAAGGACTATAAGGAGCTGGAGCCTATCATCAAGGCCGGTCTTGAGTACAAGAAGATGGTCGATGAGCTGGCAGAGGCCAAGGACATCATGATCAACGAGAAGGATGAGGACCTTCGCGACATGGCGAAGGCTGAGATCGCCGAGATCGAGCCGAAGATCCCGGAGATGGAGGAGAAGATCAAGATTCTCCTCATCCCTGCCGATCCGGATGACAGCAAGAACGCCATCATCGAGATCCGTGGCGGCACTGGTGGTGACGAGGCCGCCATCTTCGCCGGTGACCTTTTCAGAATGTACTCGAAGTACGCCGAGAAACGCGGCTGGAAGCTGGAGGTTAACGATGAGACTCCAGGCACGGCCGGAGGCTACAAGCAGATAGTCTTCAAGCTTTCATCCAATGACGAGGGCGTCTATGGCATTATGAAATATGAGTCCGGAGTGCACCGTGTGCAGCGTGTGCCTCAGACCGAGACTCAGGGCAGAATCCAGACCTCAGCCGCTTCCGTGGCCGTTTTCCCGGAGGCCGGAGAGTTCGATGTAGACCTTAAATGGGATGACATCCGTCTGGATCTGTTCTGCTCGTCAGGCCCTGGTGGCCAGGGAGTAAACACGACATATTCAGCCGTGCGTCTGACCCACCTTCCGACCGGTCTGGTCGTGCAGTGCCAGGAGGAGCGCTCCCAGCTCAAGAACAAGGACCGCGCCTTCGAGGAGCTCCGTACCCGTCTCTATAACCTTGAGCATCAGAAGTATCTCGACGAGATCGGCGCGAAGCGCAAGACGATGGTCTCCACCGGTGACCGTTCCGCCAAAATCCGTACATACAACTACCCTCAGGGCCGTGTGACCGACCACCGCATCAACTGGTCAATGTACAACCTTCCTGTCTTTATGGACGGTGACATCCAGGAATGCATCAACCAGCTCCAGATCGCGGAGAACGCCGAGCGTCTCAAAGAGGCTGGTGAATAATGCCGTGGCACTTAAGTGCTTAATAATCAAGAATAAAAGCAAACTCGTGGTTCTGGTTTCAGTACCACGAGTTTGCTTATTGTATTGATAAGCAGATTGTTGTCTGTCATGTTGGTAAAAAGCCGATTGCCGGGTAGGCAGACTCGGTAATCTACTTCACGATTCCGTTGTACTGCTCACAGACATTGTGGTAACTCTCAAGGTTGCCGATGTCATAGCGGTGGCCCGGCATCTCCATGGCGTGCACGGGAACCTGTGTGGCCAGCCATGCGATGTAGCTGCCCGGGGCGTCTGTGCCGCAACCTGCCGAGATTCCGGAAGGGATCAAACGCGCGTCCTTGCGGGTGTAGAAATAGAACGGGGGACAGCACCAATGCGAGCGAGGCTCTGACGGCTTCTCCTCCATGCTGAGTATCAAATCCTGATCGTTCACTTCCACGACACCGCATTTGCGGAGCCGCTGCTCCGATGGCTCGAAGAAGCGCATGATGCAGGATGTACCCTTGGCGCTGGCATATTCAATGAATCTCACAAGGCTGAAATCCAGAATGTTGTCACCGGCGATTACGAGCATGTCGTCGTCCAGTCCGAGCGAGTCGATGGCGAACTGGATGTCGCGCACAGCTCCGAGACGGGTATCATTGGTTGAAGTTCCGTCATCCACCACCGTGATCCTGTCGTCAGGACGTCCGTCAGCCCACTCCGTGAAGTGGCCGGCGAACTTATGGTTGGAGATGACGACATATTCATCAACCGCTCCGGAAGTCTTGATGTCATCGATCAGCCAGTCCAGAATGGCTTTGTCCCGGACTTTAAGCAGCGGTTTCGGAAAATTCTCCGTCAGCGGGTAGAGCCTCGTGGCATAACCCGCGGCAAGTATCAGGCATTTCATATCTTCACACCGTCAGCGCTGTGGCAGATGCATGCGGAATAATGTCCTTTCAGGTCCGGAAATTCGGCAAGGTACTCTGTCTCAACTTTTTTGAATATCTCATCCTTGAACGTCGGGTCGATGAGGGCCATGCAGCAGCCCTTGAATCCGGCGCCGCTGAAACGTCCGCCGTAGATGCCTTCGGTCTGGGTCATGATCTCGTAGATCTTCTTGAGTTCCGGCGAGCCTGTCTCCCATTTCTCGATGGAAGACTTGCCGCTCTCGAAGCTGAGGCGGCCGAATTCCTCAAGATTCCCGCTTCTCCAGGCCTCGGCTCCGCGCTGCACACGGTCATATTCCCCGTACCAGTGCTCGGCACGTCTGCGCCAAGTTTCCGGCAGACGGTCCGCGAACCTGTGGAACACCTCGACCGGAACGTCACGCAGGTTGGTCTCCCCGAACTTGCCGTATTCCATTCCGGCGTAGGCTTTCAGAGCGTACGCGGCGCTGCGGCATTCGTCCACACGCATGTTGAACTTGCTGCCGGCAAGGGTGCGCTCCACCCCGCTGAAGAAGATCGCTATCTCGTATGGCTTCATGACAGGGGATGTCGGAATCAACTCATAGCTGTCATCCTTGGTGTCAAGGTAGAGAAGATGGTCCTTCTTTGAATAGACCTCACAGCTTTGGTCGAGCTTCCCGCAGGACACTCCCACGTAGTCGTTCTCCGCGGCCATCTCTGTGCTGATCAGCTCAGCGTCAGAGAGGTGGATGCCGTTGACCGTGCACAGAGCCTTCAGGAAAGCTATCGTGACGGCCGCCGATGAGGAAAGTCCTCCGATTGGAAGCGATCCCTCGATCACTCCGCTGAGACCGACACGGAGCGGGTACTTGGCTCCAAGTTTGAGTGTCGCCCCGCGCAGGTAGTCGGCCCAGTCGCCCTGTTTGGTCTCAGGCACCGAGTTCACATGCCACTGTGCGCGTTTCTCGAACTGGAGCGATGAAAACTCAATCACTCCGTTCTGCTTTGGAGCGAAGGCGATGTGGATTCCCTTGTCAATGGCCAGACCGGTCACCTTGCCGAGCTGGTGGTCGGAGTGTGCGCCCAGAGGGCAGACACGATACGGACAGAACGAGAGCCCTTCCGGCTCCCGTCTGTACGTTTCCCTGAATTTCTGTTCACAAGTCATGGCTCTACAGTCTGGCTTGAAGAGCCTTTCCCTGCTCCTCGTAGCCTGGTTTGCCCAAAAGCGCGAACATGTTCTTCTTGTAAGCTTCCACACCTGGCTGGTTGAACGGATTCACGCCGAGGACATAGGCGCTGACTCCGCAGGCATATTCAAAGAAATAGAACAGGCCGCCGAGGTTGAATGCGTTGATTTTCTCGATTGATACTTCCAGCTGAGGTACTCCGCCGTCGATGTGTGCGAGCTTTGTTCCGAGCTGTGCCATGGCGTTGCAGTGTTCCACGTGCTGACCTGCAAGGTAGTTGAGCTGGTCGAGGTTCTGCTCGTCGCTTCCGATGATAACCTCGCGGTTGCTCTTTTCGATGTTCACGACTGTCTCGAACACAACCCTGTCACCGTCCTGGATGAACTGTCCCATAGAATGGAGGTCGGTGGTGAAGTTCACTGAAGCCGGGAATATTCCCTTGAGATCCTTGCCCTCGGACTCGCCGTAAAGCTGCTTCCACCACTCTCCAAGGTACTGGAACTTAGGATTGTAAGCCACCAGAATCTCGACTTTCTTTCCAAGTTTAGAATATAGGAGGTTCCTCATCGCGGCGTACTGCACGGCTGGGTTCTCCTCACCTTTGACAGCAAGAGCCTTCTCCATCTCGGCGGCTCCGGCAAGCATCTCACGTACATCGAATCCGGCGAGAACGATAGGCAGGAGTCCGACAGGAGTGAGAACTGAGAAACGGCCTCCGACATTGTCCGGAACGACGAATGTCTTGTAGCCTTCCTGTGTGGAAAGGGTCTTGAGGGCTCCCTTGTGGGCATCGGTGATGGCGACTATCCTTTCGGACGCGTCAGTGTAGTTCTTCTCGATGTGTTCCTTCACGATTCTGAAGGCTACAGCCGGCTCGGTGGTGGTGCCGGACTTGGAGATCACGACTGTGGCTACATTCCTCTCGGCCACGAGATCCATGAGCTCGGCGAGATATTCCTCGGAAAGGTTGTTTCCGGCGAATACAACTTCAGGAGCTTCCTTCGCTCCGCTGAGCTGCTTGGCGAAATTGTGTGACAGAGCCTCGATGGCGCAGCGGGCTCCAAGGTAGGAACCTCCGATGCCGATCACAACGACCAGGTTCACTCCCTTTGCCTTCCAGTTGTCGCGTACGGCCTCGCACTCGGCGATAAGCGCTTCCGGTGTCTCGGACGGCAGACGCTTCCAGCCGAGGAAGTCATTTCCCGCTCCTGATTCATTGGCAAGCACATCGAATGCCTCAAGGGCTTTGCCGACATATTCCTTGTAATCCTCGTCCTTGACGAAGGAGGCGCATCCTCCCAAATTGACTTTGATCATATTACTTCTTAATTAAGGTTTACTAACATGACTGCAAAAATAACCATTTTCCGATAAAACACCGAAAGTTATCTTTAGTAAATGAATATGCTGCAGTCTCATTGCCTGGCAGCGGTTCAGATCATCATGCTTGAGCGGATTTCCGCGGCGAGATCCGAGCCTTTCAGGCGTTCCACTATCGCAAGAGCCTCGATTTCCTCGAAACCATCAGCTAAGAATATGTAGGTTCCTTTCATGGTGTAAATGTTAATTTGTTTTTAATCAATTATTTGTGAGATTCTGCCCTCCTGATTGACCGGGAGGGATTCTGCAATTAGTTATCAGTTAGTTCCTTAAGTTCATGCATGTGTCAAAAAAAGCCGGCCACTTCGACAAACTCTGTGACCGGCCCCTTGTTGAGATATCAGGACTCGAACCTGAACTGGCAGAACCAAAATCTGTAGTGCTA
>ENA-OYWS01000228-OYWS01000228.1-human-gut-metagenome-genome-assembly--contig:-NODE-228-length-29852-cov-7.960231_pt1 | contig 29852 bp, 19 predicted proteins | sample MGYA00244813_ERZ653402 | MGnify/ENA primary metagenome ERZ653402 (study PRJEB26926, sample SAMN06165021) | human gut metagenome | biome: ENVO:00009003; feature: ENVO:2100002; material: ENVO:00002003...
GCCTAGTCTCGTGGGCTCGGAGATGTGTATAAGAGACAGTACTAATGCATGATGGGTGTCATAGCCCCATATTTTCGGGTATTTTCCAAATGGTACTATTATTTCATTTGAAATAGCATTGATTACACCCCATTGATTATCTGTATTTTTAACTACAAAAACAGCATCGTCCGAATTAACAGGTGGTATTATTTCTTTGTAAACAACATCAATTAGTACTTTGCAATTTTCATCAACAACTCCTACAAAATTATTTACTCTTACCAAAAAGAAATGCGTTGTAACACATATTCCATTTTCTTTGAATTTACTATGTGCTCCAGCATAAGCGAAATCATCCACTTTTTCGTAAAAAATGGTTGCCATGTTTGTGCTACTTTTTGGAAATATGCATGCAAAAAATAATTTGTAAATATCCAAATCATTGTATGTGTAATTAGAATACACATTATTTGTAAAATGCCCCACAAATTTTTTGATTTCTATCATATTGATAAAATTATTTTTTGTATGCGGATGTATTTGTAGTTATCATACCGCTTATTTATGGCAAAGTTACATCATTTCCGTTAAATACAATCAGATATAAATGAAAATAATTTGTTATATCATGCTATTTCAGCAGAATTCGGTGTATCTGAATTTTGGCACAATGATGTAGAAGTATCCAAATACTTATTCCCTCAAAGAGACACCCTTGTTATATGGCATTTACAGAGTTTTAAAAACATTCACGTGAATATACATACTGTCTTGGGACGATGATAGAAGCTCATTCTGTATGGCAAGTACATTTCTCAACAGGAATCTCTTAAGTTCTGCAAACTAATGGAAACTACATATTCAAATGTTAGAGCAGCGTTGTTATATTAAATAAAAAAGGGAACATATAATTAAGAGCCTGGTGAGGTCTCAGATATTTTAGAGTTTCAGAGAATATCACAGCGTAAACACACCTAACTCAAACAGTTTGTTTACGCATTGTTTACGCAGAAATCAAACCAAAAACAGCGGCCTACGCCGAAGCGTAAGTCGCTGTAATAGAAGCGTGGACCAGCCTGGGCTTGAACCAGGGACCTCCAGATTATGAGTCTGTTGCTCTAACCAACTGAGCTACAAGTCCGACTTAACCTATGTGTTAGGATAAGTTTGCAGATGCAAAGGTAGTGTTTTTCGGGAAAAACGCCAAATATTTGGAACGTTTTCTGCATAAAACAATAAGAAAGAACCGAAAAAACAAGGATATTGCTACAAAAAAACAGAAAGTTTGACATAAAAAACAAGGCGATGAGGCGTGGAAGGACTGAAAAATCATTAATAAAAGTTATGTTTTGAGGGGTATTCGGTGAGGAAAGGGGGTGTTTGTCATTATTTTAACTACTTTTGTAGACGTATGTTGACGGTCGGACGGCGGACGGAATCTGATCGGACGGCGGACGGAATCCGATCGGACGGCGGACGGAATCCGATCGGACGGCGGACGCGAACGACCATAGTATGTAGCATAACAAGGAAGATTGAGACGCACATTATTAATATTAATAGCGCTTTTTGTGTTTGTCTATGACGGTTTCGGTGCAGACAATCGCAGGTACACGCTTCAGACGATGAGGCGCGTGTTCGGTTATGCAGCCTCGTTGGACACCGCCGAGAGCCGTCCGAAGGAGGGTTATGCCTACACGAAATACTCTATTCGCACGAACCGTCGCAACGCCGTGCTGCTCACTGTGCCCTCGATGTTTGCCATTGCAAACGCGAGCAAGCGCGAGGTGTTCGGCGAGACGTTCAACCGCATGTCCGTTGACAGCGAGGGCCGCATCACGGCGCAGCGTATTCTGGAGAACTCTACCACGCCGCGCAAGTCGCTGCCCATGCCGACGGTTCTTTCGTACCTCACTCCGCTCATCTATGAGGAGATGCTCATCAACGACCGCATCATTTCGCCTTTCCATAGACGCAACCGACGCTACTACCGCTATCGTGCGATGCCGCTGACGAAGGGCACGGCGCTGGTGAACTTCTCGCCGCGTGTGCGCAGTACGCTGTTGGTGCGCGGTTGGGCGCAGGTGGACGAGCAGACGGGCCGCATCATTGAGCTGGCATTGGACGGCGAATACGACATGGTGCGCTTCCATCTGTCGACGACGATGGACGAGGAGAAGGGACGCCGACTGCTGCCGAAGTATTGCAGTCTGAACTCGCGCTTTCTGTTCCTCGGCAACGACATTACGGCGGAGTACACCACGGCGTACGGACTGCCCTCCATCGGACTGACGGAGGAGGAGGCGAGGCTGCTGCCCGTAAGGAATGCGAAGAACGCTGCCGACACCATCCGGAAGATTGACGAGAGAAGGCTGCTCGAACGCGTGCGTCCGATGCCGCTGACGGAGCATGAGGAGTATCTGTACAGACAGAGCGTGGAGGACTCTGTGGCGGCGGACTCAACCGACGGATCGAAGAACAACAAATACAACCGCCGACTGCTGCGCGACGTGGGTCAGGCGCTGCTGGGACGCATCGGCGGCGACATCGGCAAGGACAAGCGCGGAGCGTTCCGCATCGGTCCGATTCTGAATCCGCTCTACTTCACCTACAGCAACCGTCGCGGTCTGACGTATATGTTCGACGTGCAGGGGCAGTACAACTTCACCGACAACCAGAAGATTCAGGCGCGTGTGAAGACGGGCTACTCGTTCAAGCAGAAGCAGTTCTTCTTCAACATTCCGCTCACCTACTACTTCGACAACCGCCACAACGGATTCGTGCGTTCGGAATGGGCTACGGGCAGACGCATACACAACTCGTCGGTGCTCGACTACGTGAAGGACCGGCGCGACAAGACGGTGAACTGGGACAGTCTGAACCTGACTTACTTCCGCGACCATAGTCTGAAGCTGTACGCCCATTACGACCCGACGCCGAAGTGGGGCTTCGAAGTGGGTGTGAACAGCCACCGCCGCACGGCTATACACGACTCGGGATTTCATGAAGCAGGTATGCCTACGACATACACGTCTGTGGCGCCGATGGTGGAGCTGACATATCGCCCGATGGGCTACAACGGACCTATTCTGACAGCCAACTACGAGCGCAGCATCGACGGATTCATGGGCGCCAACATCAACTACGAGCGCATGGAGTTCGACGCGCAGTACATCCACCGCATATCGGCGCTCAACTCGGTGCAGATGCGTCTGGGCACGGGCTTCTACACGCACAGCGGAAAGGGCCGCTACTTTCTCGACTACTCCAACTTCCGCGAGAACAACCTACCGAACGGATGGAACGACAACTGGTCGGGATCGTTCGAGCTGCTCAACTCCAACTGGTACAACGCCTCGCAATACTACGTGCGCGGCAACGTGACGTACGAGACGCCGCAGCTGGCGCTCTACTGGATGCCGCTCATCGGCCGACTGCTGGAGAAGGAGCGCGTGTACGTGAACGTGCTCTCGGTGAGCCACCTCACGCCCTACGTGGAATGGGGCTACGGCGTGCAGACGCGTGCCGTGTCTATCGGCGTGTTCGCCTCGCAGAAGAAGTGGCGCTTTACGGATGTAGCCGTCCGATTCAGTCTCGAACTGTTCAACCGCTGGTAGGTTTTAGCCGTATTCTTTTGCCATTCGTCTTAAAATCAGTATCTTTGCATGTATGAGATACGATTATTGCGCAACAATAGGTTTCTTCGATGGCGTACATCGCGGACACCAGTTCATGATAGACAGCCTCACGGAGATGGCACACGCACGTGGAAGACAGTCGCTCGTCATTACGTTCGACCGTCATCCGCGCCAAGTGGTGCACGCCGACTATATACCACAACTCATAACCACAGCCGACGAGAAGCTGCAGCTGCTTAAAGCCACCGCAGCCGACCGCATAGAGGTGCTGCACTTCGACACGGAGATGGCGCAGCTCTCGGCGTACGAGTTCATGCGCCGCGTGCTGCACGAGAAGTACGGCGTGGCGCTGCTGCTAACGGGCTACGACAACCGCTTCGGGCACAACCGCACCGAGGGCTTCGACGACTATGTGCGCTACGGCGCCGAGATGGGCATGGAGGTGGTGCAGAACACGCCGATAGACATCGACGGGCTGCGTGTGTCGTCGTCGCTCATACGGCGGCTGCTTGCTGAGGGCAACATCCTGGAGGCGAACAACTGCTTGGGTCACCCCTACTCTATCACGGGCAGCGTGGCGCACGGCTTTCAAGAGGGCAGACGAATAGGATTCCCCACGGCGAACATCGTGCCTGAGAGCACGGAGAAGCTCGTGCCGCAGAACGGTGTCTACGCCACAAGGGTGAGCATAGAGGGCGGCGAGTGGATACCGGCAATGCTCAACATCGGCAACAACCCTACCTTCCAGCGCCAGCAGACCACCATCGAAGCACACATCATCGGCTTCGAGGGCGACATATACGGCAAGAACGTGTGCGTGGAGTTCGGCAGAAAGCTGCGCGACGAACGACAGTTTGAAAGCGTAGAGGCGCTGCAGAAGCAGCTCGAAGCTGACAAGAAAGAGGTTGAGAGGGTGAGGTGGTGAGAGGTTGATGTTGTAATGGTGAGGTGGTGAGATGGTGAGATGGTGACAATAGTACAAATCACCACACCTCAACATCATATTTCAACACCTCAACATAACAACATCACAACATCATATCTCAACATATCAACATCATATCTCAACATATCAACATAACAACACCTCAACATCATATCACAACATCATATCTCAACACCTCAACATAACAACATAACAACATCATATCTCAACATAACAACATCATAACAACATCAACAAATGAAAAAGCGAGAATTACTGAACGTGGCGTTGTACCTCTTCGCCTTCCTCACGATACAAGCGATAACAATTGCTGTAGTGATGTTAGTCAGTCAGACAGCAGGCATCACAGCCGGCATCACAACCATCACAACGCTTGTGAGCAGCCTCATCACTATAGCACTGTTCTACAAACTGCGCTGGACGCCCTGCTCCGGCGACTATATCAACACACGCCCGTGGTTCACGATGTTCTGGGTGGTGTGCCTCACCATAGGCACCATTGCACCGCTCGCCTACCTCAACGAACTGCTCGGCGTAGAACTGCCCGACACATATAACGAGATGTTCAAGGGCATCATGAGCCATAAACTGGGCTTCATCACCATTGGTATCATAGCGCCTATCGCCGAGGAATACGTTTTCCGCGGAGCCATACTGCGCGTGCTCTGCGACATGGTGGGCAAACACCGCCAGTGGGTAGCCATAGCGCTCTCGGCAGCGCTCTTCGCCATCGTCCACGGCAATATGGCGCAGGGCATCGGAGCGTTCCTCTGCGGACTGCTACTCGGATGGATGTACGTACGCACCGGCAGCATCATCCCCGGCGTGGTCTACCACTGGGTGAACAACTCTACCGCCGTACTGCTCTACCGCATCATGCCGCAGTCGGCAGACATGCAGTTCGCCGACTTCTTCGGCGGCGACATGAAGCGCGTGGCACTCGCCATCGTCTTCTCGCTGATGATATTCGGAGCATCCTTGTTCCAGCTCAACCTCCGACTGCAGAAGCCTCAACAATAGCACCACATATCTCACCACATCACCATCTCACCACCTCAACACCACACCACCACACCATCTCAACACCACACCACCATGCCCGAATTCAGAGACATCACCGTCAGCCAGAGTGTAAGATTCTGCGACGGAAGCCACATAGGCAACGACATACTACTACTCGACGAAGTGTCGAAGATACCCATTCCGCGCGAACCGCGCCGCATGCAGTGTCTTCTGCTCGCCATGTGCCTCGAAGGCAACGTGAGCTACTACGTCGACTCGGTGAAGCACAACGTTGAGCCCGGCGACCTTATCATCATCAACCAAGGCCGCTCGGTGTACAACTGCACGCTCTCGCCCGACTGCCGCGGCATAGGCATACTCGTCGACTACAAGTTCTTCAACGAGACGATAAAGAGCGTACACGAACTGTCGTCGCTCTTTCTCTTCGCACGCAACCACCCCGTGTTCCGACTGCCGAAGGAGCGCGCCGACTTCATACACGAGACATTCTTCCGCATGAAGACAAAGATCGACGAGCCCGAGAACCGTTTCCGCCGCGAGATGGTGCAAGCTATGTTCCTCGCCATGGCGTACGAACTCTCGAACGTAATCTACAGTGTGCAGGCACAGAACGAAAGCTGCAACACACGCGCCGAGGAGATATTCACACAGTTCATAAAGCTCGTGGAGAAGAACTTCCGTGCGGAGCGCCGCGTGGGCTGGTACTCCGAGCAGCTCTGCATATCGCCCAAGTATCTCTCCGAAACCATCAAGGCGGTGTCGAAGCGCACGCCGAACGAGTGGATCGACTCTTACGTCACCATCGAACTGCGTATGCTGCTGCGCAACACGCAGAAAAGCATCAAGGAGATTGCGCAAGAGCTCAACTTCTCCAACCAGTCGTTCCTCGGCAAATACTTCAAGGAACACACCGGCATGTCGCCGTCGGAGTATCGCCGCAGCTGAGAAAGCTAAACAATCTTGAAATATTATGTTGATTTAACGTTCGCTTTTTTTGCGAATATTAGATTAAACACGTATCTTTGCAAAGCAATATAAAAGAAAATGGAAATAAAATTTGAAGAGGATTATCTCCGAGAATTATATTATGATGGTAAAGCGCATAACAAGAAATATCGCTTTCAACCTCAAATCGTAAAGAAATACATACGAGTGATAGACTTGATGGAATCATTAAGTTGCACCGAAGACTTCTATCGATACAAGGCACTTCATTATGAAGCGCTAATCGGTGATAAAAAAGATCGTGAATCTGTAAGAGTCAACGACCAATACAGAATAGAATTTCGCTCTGAAGTTGTTGGAAATGAAAGAAAAATTACAATTTGCAATATTTTAGAGTTGTCAAACCATTATAAATAAATTATATTATGTCAGATTTAGGCTATGGTTTTTACCCTACTCACCCTGGTGAAGTAGTAAAAGACGAATTAGAGGAGAGAGGCATATCACAACGTAAGTTTGCAGATAGCTTAGGGATGGGCTATAGTGTGCTGAACGAAATACTAAATGCCCGCAGACCCATCACTACAACAACAGCATTGATGTTTGAAGCAGCATTGGACATCCCTGCAGACTCTCTCTTGAAAATGCAGATGAAATACAATATGCATACGGCGATGAATGACAACACACTGCACGAAAAGCTGAAAGCAATCCGCCGCATTGCAGCGGTATTTTAAGAACACATACTACATAAAGAAAGCGCCTCGCTTGGAAGTTTCCAAGCGAGGCGCTTTTTTGTTTTTAAGGCACCCCCTAAAGTTTACTTCACGATCTTAACGCCATTCACAACGTATACGCCGCGCTTCAGCGGGCGGAGCGAAGTAGCGTTCTTCATCACGAGCTTGCCGTCTACGGTGTAGACATCAACCGGATGCTGAGCGTCGATTGTAACGCCGTTGATAGCGGTCTGGCAGTCGTCAGAAGAAACGCTTACCGACTCGCCACCGGTGTACACAGCCGATACGCTGTAGCGTGTAGGCTCTGCCTGCGGGTCGTAGTTGACGGTGTAAGATGTAGCGGTAGCCGGAAGCTGCTCAATCATCTTGTCGTTGCGATATACGCGGAAGCCCTCGAGCTTGCCGAAGCCTGCCTTGTAGACGATGTCGTCGAGCATGAGCATGTAAGCGTTAGCTTCAGGTGTAGCGCAACGAATAGCGAAGTAGCTTGCGCCCTCAGGCAGGTCTACTGTGTAAGAGTCCCACTTGCCGCCGCTGTGTGTGAAGGTATCGAGCTTCTTGAAGTCGGCATGGTCGTTGGTCTTGTCAGAGTAGTAAACCTCGATGGTCTGCGGATAGCGGATGTTCGACGGGTCTGGCTGACCGTTGTTAGCCCAGAAGAGCACGGTCTGCGCCTCGCCAGAGAGCATCGGCGAGATGAGCCAGTTGTCGGCATCGTAGTAAACGAACTTCTTGTTGACAATCTCGCGAACGAACATAGTAATCAGACACTTCTCGCCGCCGTGAGGCTTAAGAGTGAAGTTCTGCGAAGTGATACCGTCCTGAATAGCATCCGGGTTGAACACGATATAGTTGTACAGCTCGTTCTCATGCGGGAAAGGCATACCCTGCGCGCCCCACACACCACCGGTCTCACCACTCTTGATAGAAGAATAGGTAGTCCAGTCGCCGAACTGGTTGATAGTCCAGTTGTCGTAGTTCTCGAATGTCTCGCGATTCTGGATGCTTGCCGGAGTCGGAACGCTCCAGTTCATGGTGAGCTTGCTTGCAGCCTGGTCGTTTGTAGCCGAGAAGTTCTTAGGCGAAGGAACGCCCGACTCAGCGAGGTCCACCATGCAATTAGCCGTATTGTCAGCCTTATACTGGTCTGCAGCATACTCTACGTCAGCCACGAGGCGCAACTTAGACGACTGTCTTGTAACGTTGCTCTTCACGTCTACGGTGAACGACTTTGTCTGGAGCGGCTTGAGCACCTCTGTCACGGTCTGGTCGAACGCCAGAGCGCCGTCAGCGGTGAGCATCACGCGATAGTTTGAAGCATCCTTCTCGCCGTTGTTCGTCACCGTTACCGTAGCCTTGCCCGACACGCCTCTCTTCATCTTGGCAGGAGCCGAGATGCTCACAGCGAGGTCGTTGTCGTAGATGCTGCGAACGCATACATCGTCGATGCGAACAACGCCGTATGTGTCAGCCTCGCCTACGAAGGTAAGCATCACATAGTCGCTCTTAGCCATCTCTGCCGGAATCTTGAACGATGTGCGGCGCCAGTCTTCAGCCTTTCCGCTGAGCTTAGAGTAGTCGACGGTGCCGATGAGCTTGCGTGTGCCGTCAGGAGTCTGAGCGTACACCTTGAGAACGCAGTTCTTGCCGGTTGTGCCATTGTAGCTGAAGAAGGCAGCCGGGTTGTTGGCGCCGGCGAGAGCTATCTTGCCAGAGCTGAGGTCGGCTGTGCCACCCTTGCTGAACGATGTGAACACGCGGCAGTGGCTGTCGCCGTCGCTTGAGGTCTGTGTGTTGAGAAGGAAACCGATGCCGCCTTCCTCATCGAGACCGAGCGACCACCACAAGCTGTTAGCCTCGCCCTCAGCGAAGTGAGAGGTGTAGGGCAGCGTGTAAGCCTTGCCGGTAACGATTGGCGAAGACATTACATGCTCGCTCTCGCCCTTGCTGTTCTTTGCGCCTACAGAGTAGAGACGCACAGCCTGCTCGCCCTCAGTAGTGTTGAACTTCTCGGTGAACGAGTTCTCTGTAGCCGAACCAATGAGCTGCTGACTTGTTACGCCGTCAGAGATGCGCACGCGGTAAGCGTTGTATGTCACGTCGTTTGTAATCACCGCGCCACCGTTTGTGCCGCGATTAGAAGCCTTGTCCCATGTGAGCTTCACGCCAGTCTTCACGTCGGTAGCATTCACGTTTGTGAGCGGAGCCGGCTTGTCGAGACCTACGTATCCTGCGAATACGGTCGGTGTGCCTGCGCCTGCTGCGGTGTAGGCTGTGATGGTATAGTTGTTGAAGCCAGCCACCGGCGAATTGTCGTCGCAAGAGAGAGTAGCTCCAGCCTTGCTTGCTCCGAACTCCTTAACGACGGTGCCGTCGCGTGTCACGACTACCTTTGTGACGTCTGTAAGCGCCTTGCCTGCAACAGTCTTTGTAGGCAGTGTGAAGCTGAGAGTAGCCTTCAGCGCTGTTGTCGGGTCGGGTGTGAAGGTAAGGTTCTCCACGGCAGCCGGTCCGTTGAGGTGTCCGTTGTCGACGATAGAGAAGTCCTCCACGTAGATATAATCCATCGCCTTGTCGCTGATGGCGTGTATGCCAAGGAAGAACTGCTGAGCGGCAGAGGTGGTTATCTCCTTTTCGTATGTAGTGCTTGTAGCCGGCAGCTTTGTTGTAGCGAGGAAGGTGTTGGTGAGGCTTGCAACGTCCTGCTTCGTGCCCCACTTAGCCTCTATCTTCTCGGGGAAGTAAGCGTTTGAAGCGCGTGCTGTGAACGCCACCTTATAAGAGTGGTTAGCCTCGAGCTGTATGGTCGGAGTGATGAGCCAGTCGTTGGCAGCCTTGCTACTTGAAGCTGGGTAGTATGCGCTCTGCTTGTCCTCGTGCCACTGCCATGTGTTATCATCGCCGTTTGCGTCGACCGACTTGAAGAGGTCGAACGCAGCCTCTGTAGAGAAGTCCTCATAGTAAGGCGGCACGATGTTGTCGCCGTAAGAGACGGCGCCGGTGCGACGCTCTGCGCCACGCTTTGTGCCGTTGACGGGGATAATGCCATAGTAGTAGTTGCGCAGGCTCTTGTCTTTGATAGTCTCTGAGAACGACAGACCGCTGATGTTTGTGCCTACGGTCTTTGCGTCGGGATAGCGCACGATGTCGTAGCGCAGCTCGCCGAGGTAGCCGTTGTGTACTGAGCCCGAAGGCGTGCCCCATGTGACGGTTGCCTTACCGCTTGTGTTGTCTATCTTCAGACGTGCGAACGACACCTGGTTAGGCTCGTCGTAGCCTACGTATGCCGATGTCTTGGCAGCCTTGCTCTTGCCTGCTGCATTGGAGAATGTAACGGTGAAGTTGTTAAGACCTTCTGGTGCGGTTATCTCCTTTGTTGTAGACGAGTTGGCAGGCATTGTGCCGGTGAGCACCTCTGTCTTGCCCGAGCGTACCGAGTAGTTCACGTCGCCGCTGAGTGTCTGTCCGCCGTATGTCTTCGACGGTGCTGAGAGCGACGCCCATCCCTTTGTTGAGGGTCCGTCGAACTTCACAGAGAAGCCGGTAGGTGTTGCAGGAGCTGCCGCGTCGGGCGTTGCCTCTGGTATAGCCATACCGAGTATCTGCTCGTTGTGCGGGAAGTCGGCGATGAGTGTTGCCTTACCGGTCTTGAGGTCTACCGAGTAGAGTGCGCCCTTGCGCTCGGCGTCGTATGCAGCCCAGTAGAAGGTGTCGTCGTCCTGGTCGATGGCACCACTCTGTGTCCAGCTCTTCTCCGACGACGGAGCCACATATACGCCGGTAGGTCCTACCTCGGTTTCTTCGCCGGTGATGGTGTTAAGCTCGTAGAGAATGCCGTCGGTGGCGATGCCGTAGACGCGTTCCTCAGAACTTACGCCCATTGCCACGAACTTGTGCTTTGACGGACCTATCGTTGTGCGGTCCATCTCGTTGTAGTCGATGATGCCGAACTCGAACGACGACATATCGCTGGTATAGAACTGGCCGTATGCCTTGCCGGTGAGCTGACTGGTGGCTGTGGCTGTAGCGATGAGCGAGGGGTCGCTAACGAGTTCGGGGGCGAACTCAGAGTGCCAATTGTCTTCGGTGTTGAACTGATAGTACATCACGACGAGCTTGCCCGTCTCCTGCGACATCGAGAAGTGTACGGCGTGGTACTTTCCGTCGTAATAGGAAGATCCGCCGTTAGGCGACATAGTGCGTTCGTCCTCTGTCTTGAGGTCGCGGAAGTTGCCCGCCGTTGCTGCGTCGAACGCCATGTAACCAATCTGCTTGCTGGCTGTAGGGTACTGCGTAGCGTTATTCACATAGCCCCAGAGGTCGCGGCTGGCTGCACGCGCTGCTGCCTTCAGCGGACTGAGGAAGTTGGCACCGGCCTTCGCAGCCTGTGCTTTTGTCTGTGCCGATACCGGAAAAGCCGCCATAGCCAGTGCTACGGCAGCTATCGCAGAGGCAACAGAACGTCTGTTTCTTCTGTTCATAATATAGTATTTGATGTAAGTTGTTATGTCTTTGATTGTTACAAGTAGATATATTTTGCAAAATTAGACATAAATGCGCAAGTAGACAAGCATAAAAGGTTTATTTAACACAATAAGCCCGTGTTTGGTCGCGCAGGTTCAACAAATCTACCACGATGTTCACTATGCTCACTACCGCAAGGCATACAAGGCCCGAGACGAGCACGAGCGCTGCATATCGCGAATACTGTCCGAGTGCTACGAGCAGGGCGTTCTCCACGCCGAACGAGAAGAGTGGCTGTTCGGCTGGCATGGCGAGCATCAGGGCTATAGCGCCTCCACCCAACACGATGCCCAGCACGAAGGCAGCGAGCATGGCGTAGCGGTAGCGTCTGATGCAGGCTTCTTCGTGCTGCTTCAGATACTCCACGGCGTCGAGGCGCTTCTCGAGTTTCTCCATAAAGGCGTCACCGTCGTCGAAGGTGGGTCGGGCTGCGAGGAAGAGTTCCTCAAGTGCTTTATCTTTCTTCATACGTTCAATATTGTTTTAAGGTTGTCTCTGCCGCGCGAGAGCTGCTTCTTCACGGCGTCTACGGTGCAGTCGGTGATGTCGGCTATCTCCTTCACCGAGTAGCCGCTCATGTAGAACATCACCACTGCCGAGCGCTCCTTGGGCGAGAGTGTGGCGAGCGCCATGTACAGCTCCTGATGGCGGAAGGCTGAGTCGGCTGTGGCGGCTGACGCCACGGAGCGCGCCGCGCTGATGTCGTCAAGCGTGCGCGTGCTTGCCTTGTGGTTGAGGAAGGTGTTGCGCGCTATCTTTAACAGCCATGCGCGGAACTTACCCTCGTCCCTATAGCCAGCCGACGAGAGGTAAGCCTTCACCAGCGTCTCCTGCGCTATGTCGTCAGCGTCGTCGCGCTTGCCGCAGCAGAGGGCGAGCAGAAAGCCTCGCAATGCCTCCTGCTCGCTCTTCACAAGCGTTATGAATTGTTCTCTCGTCATACGTTGTTATTCTTGCTTCATGTTCTGCTGCTCTGCCTCCATCTCCTTCGCGAGCATACGGCGGCCTACAAAGTAGCTCACGAGGAAGGCGATGCCAATGGCTATCAGCGCTGGGCCGGTAATGATGAGAAATTCGCCCTGCACGCCGAGGAAGAAATAGAGCACCATGAACGCCATGCCCATAAGACAGCAGAGGCAGCCGCGCTCGAGTCTGGCGAGCAGCTTCTCCTTGATGAGCTTATCCGACTTCTTCAGGTTCTTCATGAGCTGTTCCACGTCGATGTCGGGGTTCTTCTCCAATGCGGCGAGCACTATCTCCTTGCGGTTGCGCTCGGATGCCAAAGCACTCCTGAACACGATTGCTACAATGGCGATAGGGAGCACTACTGCCACTCCTATCGGAACTAAAATTTGTACTAACCAAAACATAATCTTTTGTCGTCTTTAATTGTTATACTTGTTATTTTTTATGTCACTATGTGCAGAAGCGGTGCGTTTGCTGCTTCTTTCTAAAGCGGCTTGTTTGTTGCTTCTTGCTGAACCAGTTCATTTATATAACAAGCGGCACGGGCGAAAGGTGACATTGCACGAGCAAAAATAATGAAAACGATGAAACGTATATTAATCTTTACAATCTCTTCTGCTCGTCCTTGCCTGCGCCCTGTCCCTTATACCTTGAGCGTTTACTGTTGAAGAAGTAGTTCAATTGCAGTTCTACGCCGCGTGTATAGGAGGTGCTGTTCTTGTTGCCCTCAACCCTCAGCGTGCGAATGCTCCAGCGGTCGCGCTGACCGTTGAAGATGTCGTTCACATAGAGATTGCAGGTGAGCGTTCCGTTGAGGAAGCTCTTGAACGCACGCATATTCACCGATGTGTACGACTTGTGCTCCTGCGATCCGCTGTCGTAAGCAGATACCGCAGCGCCTTGCAGAGAGAGCCACAAGGTTTTGTTGATGACAAACCGGTTCATCAGACTCGCCAGGAACTGCGGCTTGCGCAACGCTGACAGATAGTCGTATCTGCGGGCGTCAAAGAACTGCTGGTCGTAGGCTAATATCAGTTGCGGCTGATAGAAACCGAACTTCGGCTGCATGACGAGCGACACTCCGAGGTTCTGCTTGTGGTCGATGTTGCGCCAGTAAGAGTAGGAAGCCGCCTGCTGCTTGTAGATATCGTACATCCAGATCATGTAGTCGCTCGTATAGGTATAGTCCAGACTGAGGTTTATCCACTTCCACATCGCCATAAACTCCACCTCATGGTTGATAGCCGGCTGCAGGTCGGGGCTGCCGCTCTCGTAGGTGAAGCGGTTGTCGTACTGCTGATAGCTGCGCAACTGACTGTAAGAAGGTCGTTTCGTCTTCTTGCTGTACGCCATCTGTATCGCCCAGTCGCCCTTGTTCCATCCTACATAAGCGTTCGGGAAGAAGTCGTTGTACTCGCGGCTGACTTCCTTGTCGCGCACGCCAAATGAATAGAAGTCCGACTTCACGTGCTCGTATCTGATACCGGCACCAGCCATCCAGTTGCCGAGATTGAGTCCGTAGGTCAGAAATCCGGCGATGTTGTTCCCTTTCATCTTGTTCTCCGAATCGTCGATGTAGCCCTCGGGATTGTGGCTTTCGGCATTCACATGCGAGCGGCTCTGCTCTGCTCCGAACGACAGCTCTCCCTTCCAGAGTACTCTCGTAGCCGCAGCCTTCCACGCCCACATCCTGCTGCTTTGGCTCGACGATGTGTTGACGGTGCGTTCCTCAAGAGTAGAGCTTTCCTCTGCGATGTGCTGTCCTTGCTCCACCTTCGAATGAAAGTACGTACCGTCGAGGTCAAGATGCCATTTGCCTATCTGTCCTACATAATATATGTCGGCGTTCTGGTTGTTGCTATCGTAGTCGTATGCGGTCTTTTGGCTGACTTCGCCTTGCAGAACATCGTTTCTGAATACGTTATAGTTGGAATTCATCGACGCGTCATACTTCAATGTCTTGTTCAGACTGACAGACATGCCTACGGAATGGTCTTTGCTGAAGTCGTAGCTTAGACTTGCCGACGGCAGGAAAGACTGGGTGCGACATGAGAACTCGCCGTGCTGAACGGTCTTTTGCTTATAGTCAGTCATATTCAGCACACTCGTGAAGTCGGTTTTCTCAGCAGAAAAATCGTTGTTGTAATAAGGATAAAGGTTCAGTTCTAAGCCTTTCTTGCGATAAGTGGCAGACACGCCTCCCGCTTCGGCAGACTCCTTGAAGTAGCTGCCGCGAACGGGTACAAAGAAACTCATAAAGTCTTCAAGACGCTTGATGGTGGTGATGTTGATAACCGAGCCTACTCCTGCGCTATAGCGTGCGCCGGGAGCCGTAATCACTTCCACCGACTTGATATCCTTTGAGGTGAGCTGGCGTAGTTCGGTGTCGCTCTTCAAATGTCTTCCGTTTATATATATCAGCGGACTGCCTTTTCCGAAAACATAGACAGCTCCCGACGAGGTTACATTCACACGCGGCAGCTCTGAAAGCACGTCGAGTGCTGTTCCTGCCTGCGAAAGCAACGATTTCTGAACGTCGAAACTCATTCCGCCCGGCGTCATCTTCATGGCTGGGCGTGCCGCTTCTACCACCACTTCCTTAAGGATGTGGCTGTCGTGACAGATCACGATGTCACCCATTCGTTCTTCCTTTACGGCAAGAAACCTTGTCTCATATCCTACGCACGACACCTTCAGCAAGCAGCTGTCTTGGTCGTACGAGATAGAGAACGTGCCGTCGTCAGCCGTCGTCACGCCATTGATGTATGTGGAATCAGCCGAAAGTAATACTACGTTCACGTAAGCTATCGGCTTTAAGCTCTCGTTGACTATACGACCTGTCGCGTTCTGTGCTTTTGCAGCGATAACTGCCAAGCACATTGCGGTTATGATTAGTGCTCTTTTCATTGTGTGTTGTGTTTTACATGTTTGATTCCATTTTTATAACAAAGTTACAGAATTATTTTGTATTATAGACGAGTTTTGCAAACATTTTGATGCAGAAAATGCAGGAAATCTACTTGAAGACAATAGCGGAGTCAAGCGTAGACGTCGTCAAGCATCGTTGTCCGACAGTGAAATCATGACCATTTTGTTGTATTTTCATTTTGGTACATTCCGCTTTCAAGCACTACTACCTGTTCTTCATTAAGGGTACGATGAAGTCGTATTTTCCGAAAGCTGTGTCGTACAACCGCTTTGTGGAGTTGGAAAGCCGCGTGTTCTTCCAGCTCATGTTCTTCCTTAATCTGGGAGCTTTCGGAAGATGTACTGGCATAACATTCGTTGATTCCACGATGATACCCGTATGCCATAATCTCAGGAGATATGCCAATAAGGTATTCAAGGGAATTGCCACTGATGGAAAAGGAACAATGGGTTGGTGCCATGGCTTTAAACTCCACCTTGCGTGTAATGACAGAGGCGAGATAATTGCGTTTGTACTTACTGGCGCAAATGTCAGTGATAAGGACCCGAATGTATTCAAGGTTCTTGCTAAACGGTTGTATGGCAAGCTGTTCGCTGACAAAGGCTATATTTCACAGAAGCTGTTTGACTTCCTTTTTGAGGATGGAATACAGCTGGTGACAGGGTTGCGCGTAAACATGAAAAACAAGCTGATGCCGTTCTATGACAGAATGATGCTGCGCAAGAGATACATTATCGAAACAATTAACGACATGCTGAAGAATACGGCACAGATTGTACATTCGCGTCATAGGTCTGTGAACAACTTTGTCATGAACCTCATCTCAGCATTGGGAGCATATTGTTTCTTTGACAACAAGCCAATGGCATTGCAAGGATACTGCATCGAAGACACGAAGCAACTTTCATTGTTCTAAAGACAGAATAATCTCTTTCGATTCTTTATATACAGCCCATGTCTGATGGCATGGGAAGAGAACTCGCGTATCTGTCTTCACATGCAACTAATCGCTATTTTATCCCGAATTGGGGTATTTTATCATAAAAATTTTCGATATTTATTCTTCATTTCTTAAATTATTGCTATTTTTGCAAGGTAATTTGTAACAAACAGACTGAGTCTATTGTTTAATTACAAGAACTATATTGTCTAACTTTTAAAATTTACAGAAGAAACAGATAGAAAAACAAGAATGAAACGCTAATGGTTTTGCAATTATGAGAATTGCGACCTGTCAATGGGATTTAATCGGGGAAGACACAATTCCTCGCAATCATTAACAATGCGTTTCCGTTCTATACTTTTGATATTGAGCTTTATTGCTCTTGTTCTCTAATCATGAATACCGCCAATCATTCAACGCATGAGAACAAGTAGTAGGAAGGTTCACGCTAATAAGGCGTGGACTGTTCCTCGCTTGTTATGCGTTCAGGTCACTTGGCGGTAACCTATGATTAGACAGGCAGAGGAACGGTTACACGCTTTTTTTTTGTATACATAATCCTATTGACCCACAGACAGTCACTTTTTTTACTAACCAGGCACAACACGCTAAAAAAACAACACAAACCGTGCGTGCCACAAACACAATTATGTATATGAAAAATTTAAAGTATCTGTTCTTAATGCTTTTTGCCGTACTCGCGTTCGCATCGTGCGAAGAAGAAAACGAAGACAAGGAACCAACATTCTCTACCTACTTCAAGATGAGCATAACCAACTGCGAGCGCGTAGGCGAAAATCTCAAGGTCGACTTCAAGATGAAGAACATATCGGGAGAAGACCTGCAGCAAGTGCAGCTCAACGGCGGCAGCGTATGGGACATGTGTGAGGACAACACCGGAAAGCAATACTATTCGGAACTTTCTATCGGCGGAAGTTGGCAGACAAGCGTGCGCACCCCGATGCGCAAGGGTGAGAGCTTTACGGGATCATTCTTAATCAAAAACTTCAACACATCTACCAAAGCCAACAGACTCAACCTTATATTCAACTGCTCATGCCAGACTCTCGAATTCGACGGACGAGGAGAGATTGACAACATTAAAATCGTCGATAACCGCATTCTGTTTGACGGCATATGCACCAACGACCTCGGACTTGAATATACGCTCAAGAGCGCCACAAAGAAAATTGTAGACGGAAAGAATGTTGCCGACATCACATTCACCGTAACAAACCGCACCAACCAAGACCTGTACGACTTCCAGCTCACCGCCGGCAACGCAAGAGACAACAACGACGAGGAATACAACTATATGGGAATATCTCTTAACGGTTACAACTTCCAGACAGGCATTGCCACCAAGCTGCGCCAGTCGGCAACACAGCAGTACACCGTCCGCATAGAAAATGTAAAACCCAACGCCAAGACATTCAGTTTCAAACTTTTCTGCAGTGCCAACGACTATCCGTTCGGCGACTATAAGGTCGCATTCCACGATATCGCAGTAAAATAACTAAAACCATAAAACTATGAGAAAACCATTCTATCCAATCATGGCAGCTACTATTGCTGCCATGACATTGACAACCTTATCGTGCAAGAACGGCGCAAAGGAACAGCCTGCCGCCAACGTAGAGCAGGCTGACACGACAGCCGCCACCCCCACAGCCACGGCACAGCCTGAGCAGCAGCCTGAGACCGAAGCCAACAAGCCCGGCGATCGCCTGACATTCCAGCTTGTAGGCAACGTGAAGACCTGCAAGTGGAAGAACGCCGAAGCCAACGGAGAGACCGTCACCTACGCCTTCGACGAGCAGGGCAATCTGAAGTCCATCAACGGCCGCAAGGAAGACATCTCACGCAACAAGCAAGGACTGATAGAGAGCTATTCGCTCGGCGATAACGGACTTACCAGCTTTTCGTTCACCTATGATGCCGACAGCCGTGTGAAGAAGTCATCAATGAGCGATGCTGACTCTGGCACCGACAACTACACATACAAGTACAACGCCAAGGGATTCGTCAGCTCGCGCTACTGTAAGGGCGAGATAATGGAGATGGGCGCCGACGAACCGATAACCTACGAGGAAAACGTAACCTACGACTACACCAAGGTAGACGAGCAAGGCAACTGGACCAAGCGCACGTGCCACGGTGCCACCGGACGAGACCCGTGGACAGAGACCCGCACAATAATATATTATTAAACCAATAAAACATTGCATATGAACAAAGCAACAAAGTGCATGATGTCGGCGCTCATCGCCGCAACGGCAATGCTGTGCTCATGCGGTAACAGCGTAGACGGCTACAACTTCTCGGGCAGCGGCGTGTTGGGAAGCATACCTGAGGCACGCGCAAAGTGCTACGAGGCTTACCATTCGGAGGCTGGCAACATGAAGAAGCTAATGGAAAAGGCACGCGACAAGCACGCCATCAACGTGTCAAGCGACGACTTCCTGAAGGAATTCGAAAAGATGCAGAAGCGCATACACGACAAGATTGGCGACGACACGCGCAAGGCATTGGTTGACGACATGGCAAGACTTGAGTCGGGTAAGGACTTCCCGCTTGAAGACAAGACGGGCATGAAATTCGGCGACATAAGCATTATCGCAAGAGTTGACACAGCCGACGCCATGGGTGGCTATATAACCGTAAAGCTCAAACGTAACGACAACTCGCAGCTCACTCCAGAATTGTATTATCTCGGCAAGGCTGCCGACGGAACTGTGACAGATAAAGGCATGGCACATTTCCACTCATACCAGAACTTGCAGTTCACAATCGGAGAGAACAACGCTTACTCACTTGACGAGACTCTTGATGACGACGACAAGTATGACAAGCAGATGCATTATCTCATGTCGCTCGACAGCATCGCTACCATCGAGCTTGTCGACTACGCCACCTACTTCGACTACACTGACAACCGCGCAACGACAGAAGGCGTTGGTCCTGTAAAGATTGGTGCGAAGATAAGCGATATGCCCGACTCGTGCTACATATACTGCTACAAGGAAGAAATACCGGTTAACCAGCCGGATATGACCGTTTGCGAGTTCAGCAACAAAACGCACACCACCCTCTTCACCGCTATCGGCGACAGCAAGGGAAAGATAAAGAGCATCGAGGTAGAGAAACTGCCGATAAAGCTCGGCGGCAAAGTCGTAAAAACGCATCTGTTCGTAAGAGACGCTGTAGAGATACTGAAGGATGCGGCTGAATGGTCGTATGACTCGGAGTCGCAGAACGCCATAGCGTCGTTCGAGGGCGGCAAGGTGACGATAAGCTTCGGCAGCCAAGTGTTCAACGAAAGCGGATGGGCTAAATACCAGCAGCTGCAGAAAGGTGCGAAAGGCGTAAAGTTCGACTTCAACGACTTCAACGACTACGACACATTCGAGACATACACAATCAGGGCTAAATAGCAACAAGAAAAATGAAGAAGACAGACATTATATTTTTGTCAACAATCATGTTGGCATCATCCATATTGCCGTCTCATGTCTCGGCACAAACCGCAGACGAAGCAAAGGAGACGGCGTTGAGCTTCATGACTCGGGAAAAAGGCGGAGCAGTAAAGCTCTCCACGGTTAATATCGGCAAATCCATAGCAAAGGTAAAGGGTAAAGGCGCAACGGCTGTCGACAATGGCGGCGTATATGCCTTCAACGCCGAGGAAGGTGGCTACTGCGTGGTGTGCGTCGGCAACGGCAATACGCAGGTGGCGGGCTATTCCGACAAGGGTTCTATCGACCCCACCAACATGCCAGACGCCATGAAGGTGTGGCTCGCACAATACCGTGAAGCTATGACAGCTACGGACGCCACTTCCGAACCGCACTGGGAGGGCAAGACGGTGGCGCCGGTGGCGCCAATGCTCAAGACACAATGGAATCAGGGCGCGCCATACAACAGCAAGTGTCCGTCAGACGGCACGAAGACGGTAGTGGCTGGTTGTGTGCCAGTGGCATTGGCTCAGGTGCTCAATTACTATCATCAGGACCGTAAGGGTGACGGCAAGCTGGAGTATGCCGACGTGGAGTCAGAGACCGAATACAACATCGACTACTCTACCACCACCTACGACTGGGACAACATGCTCAGCACATACGATGGCGTAGACGCCACAAAGACACAGAAGGATGCCGTGGGCAAACTGATATTTGAGGCTGCTGTAGCCAGCAAGGCAAAATTCGGTTATGACGAAACCAGCGCTTACCTTCCATTCGTAGCCCTCAACCGATACTACAACTATGACTGCATGTACGTGAATCGCGAACTGCATTATTATGTCGACATGTTCCGCAGTTCCAATTACTACATCTCTACGGACAAATGGATGAGCATGATACAGGATGAGATGGAGGCAGGACGACCTATCATCTATTCTGCAAGCGACGTGAGCGGTACGGCAGGAACCATCTACGAACCCGCGAGAAACCACGCCTTCGTCATTGACGGCATTGACGACAAGAACTATGTACACGTCAACTGGGGATGGGGCGGCGTTGCCGACGGATATTACGACGTGGCGATACTCAACCCGGGAGGAAAATTCAATTACGAACAAGGCTATCGTTGCCAGCACTCCATGATTATCGGCATACAGCCGCGAACCACCGACTGGCAGGAGGCGTGCTATCAGCCGTTCCACGTTTGCGACTGGGCTTCTTCACGCGGCGACGCCGTACATGCACCGCAACACAACGCTAAGGCTGCGCCGGCAAGAGCAAGCGAGAGTATTGTGACGTCGAAAAGCGCCATGTATTACTTCATGGTCACCAATACGTACGACTCGAAGAAAAGAAACATGATAACCGTTCTTGCCAATAACGGCCATATAGTGACAAATCTCACTTCCGGTGTCTACCAACTGGACATTAAGGGATGGCCGGAAATCACGCGCTACAATCTTTCAAAGAGCTTCGAGAAGGTGCCGAAAGGTGTGGCTGACGGCGTATACGAACTGCGTATGGCTTATTATGACAAGGACAACAAGCCACAACTCTGCCCCATGCCGAAGCAACTCATACCTACCCTCGAAATCGTGAATGAAGGAACGGGCATGATAATACGTGGCCTGGAGGGAGAAGATCTTGTGAAGACTCTCACCATCGAAGATGTTACGCCTGCCAGCGAAATATACGCTGGTACACGCTTCTATCTGAACGTAAAGGCATCGGGCGTATCACAGAACACCTACCTGCTGTTCCGTAATGTGGATACCGGCAAACTTTACGGCACCAGCGGATCAAGCTCTGTATCGTTCAATTTCGTCTACAACAACTACACAGCCACAAAAGCCTTCAAGTTTGAGCCGAAGAACGTTGACAACAACTTCACCATGCCTGCCGGACGTTATCAGGTGTTGGTGCCAGAGGGACAGACTAAGGTGGTTATGGGTAAGGACATTTATATAGATGTGGCGGAGAAGCCCGACTATCCCATCCTTGACGGCACAGATCTGGTGTATGTAAAAAGCAGTTCTGTAATGGATAATGATGAGCTGAACTGTGAAAGGATCGATAATTACAGTTGGCTTAGAGCCTTAGCACCCCAGCTGAAATACGCCAATAAAAACACGAATCCGGTAACCCTGCGCATATACGCTGTAAATCAGGACACCAAGGAGGAGCGACTCCTGACCGTAAAGGAGAACTGGAAGGCAGGCTATGCTTTTCCATACACCAATCGCCTGTACCCGCTTACGGGCAACTATGAGTTCAAGTGTCGTTATATGACACCCGACGGTGAACGTGCCGGACTGATGCCACGCGAATTTTACGGCAAGCCTTCTTATTGGAGATACGAGGTGGAAAACAACTTTGACGTATCCAATATGCAGCTTATCTCATGCAAAATGACATCAAGCAACGCTCCCACCAGGGCGGCATACGCAGACGACACGCACTATACAGCCAATCTGCAGTTCGATCTGAAGTATCACCACGTATACGCTCGTGAGGACGGAAAGGAAATGAGCAGAGATGCTGTCGTTAAGGCAATATTCTACGACAAGGAAAATGGCGAGATTGTGACAGACTCGGTAAGGCATGTGATATTGCAGCATAACGTAACGCAAACCATCACGCTTACGCCGATGCTCACGAAGAACGCCAAGTACAACGGAATGCTCTTTTTCAGTGAAGAAGACAACAATGGACAATACTATACCTTCGTGGTTACGCCTGACGAGAAAGACATCGCTGACTTTACGGTTGATCCCGAATACTTCACAGGCATTGGCTCCGTCCGCACGTTTGACAAGGTGTTTGAGATGGGTGATACGTTGAAGGTGTATGGTCTCGACGGAGTGCTCGTCACCACTACAACCGTGACTTCCGACCTATGGCCGCGCCTGCTCTCAACGTTGCCTCAAGGCGTGTTTGTGCTGAAGTCGGGCACAAACACTATAAAGCTCAGGAATTAAAAAGAGCATCCTACTTTTGGCACACTTTTTGCGCAAACGATATTTGCACGTTTTGACCCTTCATATCTCGCGAAAAATCAAAAACAAAATCCGTTGTCAGTTTTTCGCGAGTTTTGAGCGTGCAGTCGTAAGCGTTTGCTTTACAATGCGTTGCGGAGTTTTCTCTAAAAGTGTGCAATTTTTGCTTCGGCAAAAACGTAAGCGTATCCGCGATGCTAGTATATACACGTCAAAAAAATATCGCTCAAGTTTTTATTCTTGAGCGATATTTTTTTGTTTCCATTTATCCGGCAGCAATTCCCGGTACTTACTTAGCGATGTTCTTGGTGGCAGTGCTGCAGCTTTGTTGATGACATCAGATATATATTCAAAGAAGTTAATACCTTGCAGTCTGCATGAGCATGCAAGCGAATAGAACATGGCTGCCCGTTTGGCACCAGTATGCGACCCGAAGAAAAGTGAGTTTCTTCGGGATAATGATATGTATCTGTTGAGTCGTTCCACAAGATTGTTGTCCAGATGGTAATCTCCTCTTGTGAAGATATTCATCAGGGCGTCCCACTCGTTGAGCATATAATGCACGGCTTCATGCTTCTCCGTCTTAGGCAGAAGGCGGCTGTCGGCTGCCATGCGGTCAAGCTTCTTCTTTATGATATGCATGACTGGTATTGCGTATTGTTGTCTCCATTTGTAGTTGTCGCGTTCCGTCCAGCCGTCTTCTCCAATCTTATGCTTGTGGTTCTTGTGGTAAAGGAAGTTTATAAGGCGTACGATAACCTTGGCATCGAAATCGTCCCCACAATCGAGAAACTTTCTCTTCACATGCTGGAAGCATGCCAGGCGCAACAGCCATTTTGCCATTTTACGGTATGGGGAAAAACCGTCTGACTGGAAAGCCCCTTTATAGCCCTTTATATAATCCAGTATGATGTCCTCTTTTCTGGAGCCGTCATGATAGAAGTAGTATACAAGACCGGCGTTTACTGCAGTCACCACCCATATATAGGCTTTCTTTATTCCTTTGCCGTCTTTGTTCTTGTCTTTAACAAGTACCTTGTGGTATGTCTCATCGCCTGCGATATATGTATCTTCTTTTATTACGCCACCGAGTGCCTTGTAGAGATTCTCAAAGAGATTCTCTGTCTTGCGGAGCAGACCGTGTGCTGTTCCCTTGTCCATATCGAAGCCGTTGTCGTTGAAGAATTTCACTATTCTCTCCACCGGCATTGCGTACATGTATCTCAGCTGTGCCAGACCTGCGATGAACGAGCCGTCATACTGTGAGTTGAGAAAAGGTGCGTCAGGGGCTTTGCCTGAAAAGAACTCGTCGTTCTGTGTATACGTACGCACATGGTATATCTTCTTGATGAAGCGCATGGGGATGAGTTCATAGCGTATTACGTCCCTGGTCTTATACAGTCTTGCCAACTCCTTGTTGAAGCGCGGGGCTTCAGGTTCGATATCCTCCTCGACGACTTCCACTTCCAGGTGCTGCTTACGCTTTGCACCATTGTTGGTATGGGCGCGTTCCTTCTTCTCAGAAGACTGACCTGCCGCTGCGTCTTGGGGCGCAGGTGTTGAAGGTTGCTTCTCTGACTTGTTCTCTGTTATCTTGGCAAGTCCTTTGATAATGCGCTTCTGCTTGGCCTCCTCCTCCGACTTATGTTCGAGCATGTTTCTTAAAGACGTGACCTCTTCCAAAAGGGCGTCCGCCTTACGGTTGGATGCCGCAAGTTGGTTTTGCAGGGAGCAAATCTGTTCCTGCAAAAATGAGTTCTGCTGCTGCAATAATGCAATAATCTCGTCTTTCTTCATACTTCAAAGGTACGAAAAAAAAACGAGACTACCAAATAAACAATCATATGTTTTGACAATAATATTACTGATTATCAATTATTTACAAACATAGAATTGTCAATACTCAGCCTCTTGCGATATCTTACCGACTTCAACGATATTCCGCTCATGATGGCGGATAGAGTCTTATAGGGCATTACACAAGCCTTCTTGCCGGGGTTGAAATAGGGTATCTCGAAGGTACCTCTTTCAAGTCGCTTCTGATAGAGTGTGAAACCGTCCGTATCCCAGCGAAGGAGTTTTACCTGCTGCCGGTTCTTGCTGAAGAAGATGAACACAGCCCCGCTTAGTGGCGGCAGATCCATCTCCTGCGACACTAACTTATAGAGGCCGTTTATCCCCAGGTTCATTCTAACATAGTGCTGGCATACATAATAGCGCATTCCGTCGTTCAATCCAAACATGGCAGACCCTCCATTTGATAAAGCTTGAGGAATGACATGACGGCTTGTGCGCTGCCACGTTTTATGTTCACTTGTGTGCCGTCAGGGAATGTCAGACTTACACCAGAGAGTATGTCACAAGATTCAGGCTGTGGAGCAGGCCTGTCTGTTGTCATTGGCAGGAACAGACTGTCTACAACCTCGGGTATAGGTGGTATTTGGTTTTCTGTCACATATTGATTACACCCACGTATACGCTTCTTGGCTTCTTTTACAGATAGTCCGTTGTTATTCATCCAGCGTTGCATTCCTTTGCGGTTAGTATGCAATTCCTTTTGAACAGAGGATAAAGTGATAGTTGGATTACGTGGTAACTCTTTCAAAAACGCATTCCATACGCTTTCATATCGTTTTGCTGCTATCATATTAGATTTTTTATTCACGCAGCAAAGGTAAAGAGATAAAAAAATATGGACAAGGCTGCATCGCGGATACGCTTACTGCGAAATTTACCAAAACAGGTGATTTTGTAAGAAATTGGCTATTTTTTGTAAATTATATCCTACTGACTTAATACAGAAAACGCTAATTTTGCAGACGAAAACAATGCCTTTAGGGGCAAAACAATGCCTTTAGGGGCATAACACAAAAACATGTTTACTAATTAAAACCCAACTGATTATGAAAAAACTAAACCGTAACCAACAGTCAGTCATCCCGCGGCTCCTTGAGAATTCTGCAAGAGGCGGCGCATGGATGCGCATGTTCTTCATGCTTGTGATAATGATGATGTCGTCAGCATTCGCGATGGCGCAAGGAAAATACGGCTTCAAGGTAGCCGGCGTAGATGTGACGGACGACAACTATCTCGACCTCACCGAGATTAACGGAGTGAGCGGTAAGGTGTATTTCGACCCGAACACAAAAACCCTGACGCTCGACAACGCCACTATTGAGGCAAATGACTATAACGCCATCTTGAACGAAACCTGCGACTACCTTACGATAGAGTTGATCGGCACAAACAACATTGATGTTACTGGCGCGGCTGGCATATACCTGAAAGAGGAGACGACAATTTGGAGCAACAGCGGCGGAAAACTCAGCGTAAAGAGCGACGGATGCGCCTTGCTCTTCGGCGGTTGTCCTCTCGAAATCAGCAACTGCTGGTTGGAGGCAGAGGGCGCATGGGGCATATCCGCAAGAAACAACGTGGCAGAAGAGGTGCTCACCATCCGCAACTCTCACGTGGAAGCCAAGGGCTCTACGGGCTCCATCTGCGATATAGCCAACCTCGTGCTTGAGGGATGCTCCATCACACAGCCCGATGGTGCTTGGTTCAGTACACAGAATAATGCTGTGGTATTGAATGGTGAGATGGTCACCGACAAAGTTGTGATTGTGCCAAGCTATGGCATCAAGATTGCCGGCGTGGATGTGACGTCCCTAAACTGCAAGGACCTCAGCGTCATTGACGGTGTGGATGGAAAGATGAGCTACAATTCCGAGACTAAGACTCTTACTATGGAGGATGTTACTATTAACATAACTGGCGAAAAAGTTGGAATTTGGAATAAAGAAGTAAAAGGCTTGAAGATTAATTTAGTCGGCAATAACACTATTACGTCAAGTGAAGCATGCATTTCGATATTAGAGCCATCCACCATTAGTGGTTCTGGTACTCTCAGACTGAAGAGCAGTAATAATTGTGGAATATATCTGCCTTCTTCGCTCGCTGTTGAAGGTATCAAGTTGTATGCGGAAGGAAAATGGGGAATCGCCGGACAAGTATTTCAGACATCTGGTAATGTGCTCACTATTTGCAACGCATACGTTGAGGTAACTGGCAGCAAGGGTTCAATCCTCGAAGTCGAGGACCTCGTGCTTGACGGCTGCTCCATCACCCAACCCAACGGTGCTGAGTTCGATGCACAGTATCACTCCGTGTTGCTCAACGGCGAGTTGGTCACCGACAAGGTGGTGATTGCGCCAGACAACTATGGCTTCAAGATTGCTGGCGTGGATGTGACAGCCCTAAACTGCAAGGACCTTAGCGTCATTGACGGTGTGGATGGAAAGATAAGCTATGATGCCGAGACTAACACCCTTACTATGGAGGATGTTACCATTAATGCAGCCGATATCAATGGAATTGTGAATTATTATGTAAAGGGCTTGAAGATTAAGTTAGTTGGCAATAACATTATTACGTCAAAGAAAACATGCATTACGATATTTGAAACATCTACCATTAGTGGTTCTGGTACACTCAGCCTGAAGAGCAGCGGTGATTGTGGATTATATATGCACACTTCGCTTTCTGTTGAAGGCGTCAAGCTATATGCGGAAGGAAAATATGGTGTTGCAGGAAATGATGGCAAGATGGGTGAGATAATAACCTTGCGCAACGCTTACGTTGAGGCAACTGGCAGCGATGGCTCAATCTGCGACCTCCAAAACCTCATTCTTGACGGCTGCTCCATCACCCAGCCCACTGGCGCTGCCTTCGATGCAAATGTGCACGCCGTGGCGCTCAACGGCAAGGTGGTCACCGACAAGGTAGTGATTGAGCCAGTCACCAACGGCATCAGCGACATCACAACCGACGTTCCTGCCCACGCAAAGGGTATCTATAGTGTGACGGGCGTGAAGCAGACCCAGCAATGGAACGAACTCCCTGCCGGCATCTATATCGTGGACGGCGTGAAGAGAGTGAAGAAATAGAAGGTGTGTCATAACTCCATTATTATCAGCCCCCAACCGGTGATTGTGCCGGTTGGGGGTTTTGTTATGCTCGGCATGAGCATTGTCTAACGGGTGGAAGTCCTTAGCCCTGCGAATCTCAACCGAGTCTACAAGACAGTGATGAGGAACAAGGGCTGTGGTGGTATCGCTCTCAAATAACAATGAAGCGAAAAAACAATTTGAAGTGAAATAAATACTAAACAAATCGTATTTTAGCTGATAGAAAGTACTTATCTTTGCAGTAGTTTTATGAAGACAAACAGCAATGAAGTAAACAATATGAACGAAAAATATCAGTTTCTTACCCATGCGCCAGTCCATCGAGTGATAGGCGCAATGGCTTTGCCGACAATCATATCTATGTTGTTGACAAGCGTGTATAATCTGGTTGACACTTTTTTTGTAGGACAGATAGACACGCAGTCAACAGCAGCAGTAGGTATAGTGTTCAGCGTGATGTTCTTCATACAGGCGTTCTCTTTCTTCTTCGGCAATGGCTCGGGTAACTATATCTCCCGACAGCTTGGCGCTCAGAAGACGGAGGATGCAGAGACGATGGCAAGTACGGGGCTCTTTTATACATTGGCGTTTTCTGTTGTGATAATGCTTGCAGGCTTGTTTTTTCTTGAACCTATCAGTATCCTCTTGGGCAGTACACCCACTATCCTGCCATATACACGCCAGTATCTGGGCATCAGTCTGCTGGGCACGCCTTTTATCATGGGCACCTTCTGCATCAACAACCAGATGCGCTTTCAGGGCTTCGCCAAGTATTCGGTATATGGAGTGGTGAGCGGCTCTATCATCAACTGTCTGCTCGACCCGCTCTTCATCTTCGGATTCTCGATGGGCGTTCGCGGAGCGGCATTGGCGTCGGTCATAGGTCAGTTTTGCGGCTTCGTCATTCTGCTCATGATGAGTAGAAAGGAGGGCGTGATTCATTACAGTCATCGCAAGATCTCCTTTGAGGGAAGATTTGTGAAGGAAATAATCGCCGGAGGCACACCCTCCATATCGCGCCAGGGACTTGCCAGTCTCAGCACCATAGCCCTCAACAGCGTAGCCGGCAACTACGGCGACGCTGCCATCGCAGCCATGAGCATCGTCTCGCGTATAGGCATGTTCATCTTCAGCGTCATTATAGGTTTAGGTCAGGGCTTCCAGCCTATGTGCGGCTTCTGCTTCGGTGCCAAGCTCTATGATAGGGTAAAGGAAGGATTCTGGTTTAGTACAAAGATTGGTACAGTATTTCTTTTGTTCTGGTCTGTGGTTCTAATCATCTTCAGCGAGGAGGCTGTGGCTTTGTTCCGTAACGACCCCGACGTGATAGCCATAGGCATTCCGGCGCTGCGCTATCAGATGATAGTATTTCCAGTATGTAGCTTTATGATGATGGCTAACATGATGATGCAGACGTGCCGTAAGACAATACGTGCCAACATACTTGCAGCTTCGCGTCAGGGATTGTTTTTCATTCCTCTCATCATCATCCTTCCTCATTATTTCGGGTTGTTGGGAGTGGAGATTTGCCAGGCTGTGAGCGATCTTATCTCTCTTGTTGTGACAATTCCGATAGTGTGGACTGCATTCAGAGAGATGTCGACAGAGCGTTAGAATTGCTGTAGAACACGATATGCTTGCCGGTATTTTTAGTGAAATACCTATTTTTGATGAGGCTCCGAATTTGGTGGTTTCTCTTATGATTACTATTTTTGCACTCGGAAAAGAATCGTATTTACACGACCGATAGTTGTGTTCATGCGGTTTATATCTGTCTCTTATACACATCTGACGC
>ENA-OYWS01000234-OYWS01000234.1-human-gut-metagenome-genome-assembly--contig:-NODE-234-length-29469-cov-6.640375_pt1 | contig 29469 bp, 24 predicted proteins | sample MGYA00244813_ERZ653402 | MGnify/ENA primary metagenome ERZ653402 (study PRJEB26926, sample SAMN06165021) | human gut metagenome | biome: ENVO:00009003; feature: ENVO:2100002; material: ENVO:00002003...
CTATATTTCTGTTTATATAATACAGTAAGATATTCCAAAGCTGACTTAGCAAACTCATTTTCTGGTTCCAACATAAGCCAGAATTCCGTTTTTCCAATAACAGACTCCAAATAATGGGGATTCTTAATCTTTCGTCTGTGCATGTGCTCACCCATACCATATTGCTTGATGAAATACAACTCCTGTTCAAGATTACGGCGGTATTCTCGTGGTACTCGTATCTTCCCGTTTGCCAAACTGACTCCTGTAAGAATCTTAGCACCGTCACCTTTATATAGTTTCACCTTGTCGGCATTAACTATAAAGTTACACTCACTTATAATTCTGACAACATATTGTGTGAAAGTCGAGTTGATGGAGTCTCCTGAGAATGCAAGATCATCTGCATAGCGTGTATATTTATAGCCCATTTTCTTTGCAAGTCCCAACAAGCGGTTGTCAAGATGCTGGGCGATAATATTACTGAGAGCAGGACTTGTAGGAGCACCCTGTGGTAAATGGTCATCTACACAACAAATGGAGCCTAAGAAGAATGCAACATGGTTGCTATATCCCAAACCTCGAAATACGTTTATCACTTGATTGAGAGTTATGGAAGGGAAAAAGTCCTTCAAATCAAGTTTTAGCAAGAATTTGTTGGCTACATGTAGTTTTGCATTGGTCAATATTGACTTTTTCGGTCTGAAACCATGAGCGCAATAGTTGACCTTTACTCTTGACAGTATATTGTCATAAATCCATCTTTGTACATACTTTAAGGTATAGTGTGGGGCAGAAAGAATACGTACTCCACCGCTTCTTTTTCGGATGGCAAATTCTCTATAATGACTCTCTGAACCATAGATAACACTTTGTAGGTATTCTGCATCAAGCCCCAAGAGCAAGCATAAATGCTGAAAATCAAAAATGACAGGCATATCTTGCTTAAACAATGGCTTCGCATAATTCAAGCATTTTTCCACAAAATCAGGTGAGACATTACGGGACTGATAGTAAGCAGTCCAAAGTCTCAACATTTCATTAACTTGTCTGTCTGTCATATTAAAAAAGAAGAAAAGGGGAGAGAATATTATTGTGGAACTACTTTCCTGACAACGCCTTGCAAAAGATTCGTTATAAAATGCAACGCATTTTTAATGAATCTTTTGCCTGTCAAAGTCGATAGACTTTGACTGCGAACACCATGCCAATGGTATTCGCAGGGCAAAGCAAAGCCTTACTCTGCCGGAGCGACTACACTCCTATTTCCTAGTTTCCCTCATTCTCTCCGCCTTTGTTTTTTTTCTTTGATCTCCCTTGATTTAAAAAATCAATCTTGGGAAGGTATGGCTCGTTAATCGCTATGCTGTTTTTTGAAGATACATCGTCAAAATAATCGGAACCCTTGTAGTGGACTGATGTTATTCCACGTTCATACAACGTATTAATAGCTGCTCTTCCTTCTGCTGTTATTTTTATTCTATATTCATTATCACATGATATATATCCCTTCTTCTGATATTCAATCATGAAAGAAATAACATCTGTTGTACTCAGACTATACCTATTAGATAGAGTAAAACCTAAGAGTCCTTTCTCGCTCTTATTTAAGTCAAGAAACAACTGTATGTACTTACGCTTTATATCCATAGTCAATAACCCTCCTGTATTCTTGCAAACAATGGGTTTCTGACAGTATTGTCTGCATATTGCTTCCACCAAAACAAAGGAAACACATTGTTGGGTATGTTTAGATTTCTTCTACAAAATAGAGATTAAGCTTGACCATACCCCAAATGATGTTCGGACAATTTGACCTCATTGATGGTTGATGCCAATTTCGACTCCAAGTCCGACATAAGCTGAAGTTTACGTTGAAGCATACTTACGTCATATTTTTCAGATATACCCTTTTTCATTGTATAGGAGCAATGAATATCAATACCTTGATTACTTAATTTTTTGATGGCATACTCCATACCTACAGCAACGACAAAATGTAAAGTGTAGTCCCTATCTTTCATCAACTTCTCGAACTCATTTTTGCGATTCAAAACAGTGGAACCACTACCTACAAAGTCGTCAACTATAAAAAAATGATGTTTATCTTTAAATCTTTTTCCCCAAGATTGTTCAAATCTGTTACAAAAATTTCCAATAGGAAAGCCCATTATCCCCAAAGGTACCTTTATATATTGTAATACTTCTTGAGAACTGTCTGCCAGATGGTCATGTGCCATTGCGACAACGACACAATCATCTAACGTAAAACCTTTATTAACAATGGTATCCCGCATATCCAATAGACATAAATTATAAACATCTTCATTCATCTCTGAAAAGTCTATAAGCAAGTCTTTTACAAGAAAACGTTGTTCTTCATTGTCGCATAAATCATACAATTCCTCCAAACAATCTGTCTTGTCTTTCAACATGTCTAATTGTCTTGACAGTAAATCAAAAACAAATCTGTCTTTTGGATTGTATAATGAAGGCATAGTTGAATATCGCAGAATAGATGTTAGTATTCAATTTAGGGCACAGCCCTTTATTATTGATTATTTAACAATTATAAATTGCTGCTTGCATTGAAGCCTGTGGTTTGCTTCTGGCCTTGGTGTGGCGGAGGCATGATACCTCCGCTACTATATATGCTATTTTCAAAACGCCAAAATAGGGGGGATGCTTACCACCTACTGCAGAATAGTTAACTTTTCAATTTCATCTTTTGACAAATCTGTCATATTTATGATGATATCAATATGCATACCAGCAGCTAACATCTTCTTTGCAATCTCAATATTGCGTTGTTCTCTTCCTTCTTCACGTCCTTCTTCCTTTGCTGTGTCCAGCGAATTCTTGATGTCGCGATACGCCTTGAGGCTATCCTCGTATTCACGCAACTCTGTAGGAGTGAAGCGGGCTACGGAAGCAGCAGCAAAGAGTTTGGAAAATATCTTTTCGCGTAGAGCGGCAGGGCGGTTATCTAGGCGTGACAGATTCTTAAGCACGTACATCCACTTGTCAGACAATGAAGTGAGCTCCTCATCGGTCTTGTCAAATCTACCGACTTCTACATATTTAAACATCAGTTTGGTATCAGGTATGCCGTCTGTCATCATTTATTCAACGCCTTCGCTTACGGATACTTCTTTACCTCTGAACCAGTCTTGTCGTCTGGCTCAGGAACGTGGTGCCGTTGGGAGAAGCGGGGTTCTCGTTGGCGATAGAAGAAGAATCCGTACCATCCGGTTTCATAAATTCTTTTCTACTTTATGTCGTTGGCTGCAACCATACGTAATGGTTGCAATCGTTTAGTAGTTGAAAATGATATAGCGTTCATAAATACCATTCAATTTGATGCGGTCTCTTGCAAAGAGACTTCTTAAATTGCAAAGGTAGTCATTTTATTTGAATTAGACGGGAAATATCCCGTACTTTTTTAAGTTTCAGTTTTTTCGAAACACACTACGCAATATCTGAGTCCATGAACAGATAGCCGTAGGTGGTCAGCAGTTCCTGCTGTTCGGTCTGGTATCTGTTGCGTGTTTCTTCCGTCGGCTCGTTGTCGATGAGGCGCTGCATCTCCTGAAGGACTTGTGTTCCAGCCTGCATGATTGGGGAGAGATGGCGCTGGAGCTTTTCGAAGGAGGGGGCGTAGTAGTAGCCAATCTCCTTGATGATGAAGCTGAGGATGAGCCAGGCCTCGGCGGGGAGCATCCGGTATTGCGAAAGCTCCGTCAGTACATAATTGCGCAGATAGTCGATGTTCTCGGCTTGTGGGGCGACGTCCTTTGTGGTCTTAACGGGATGAAAAAAGCGGTCGATAAGTGCCTCGCGCTCATGGAGGTTACGCTCGTAGAACGGTGAGCCGTCGAGGGCTGCGCTGCCATTCTGATCGACCTCTTCAAAGTGCTCAGCATGCACACCGGCGATAGCCACACTCATGCCACCGACATCCATGATAAGACGACGGTCGCGGTCGATGCGAATGACGTAACCTTCGAGTCCTGCCAGGTCGCCAGAGGTGATGCGGAGGAGGATGCGGTTGCGAGCATAATAATGGAAAGGCTTAAGAAGGAAACGGATACGATCGGGCTCCGTTTCGTTGATGCGCATGAAGGGTCGCATCTGCGAATCGGGTATCACAGCCGCCTTGCCCGTACTGCAGTTCTTGCAGAGATAGGTATGTGGAAAATTCCAGTTTAGATATTCTTGTAGTTCTTTTGGATTGCCTTGCAAAAAGACGAGTCCGCTGACGGTCTGCAGTTCCTGACGCTGCACGCCATGCTTCGCTCGCTTCTTGTAATAGCGCACGGTCTTATGCACAAAGTGGGGTACGTTGTCGGCGTTCAGCCTTGCTTCCACCTTCCTCACTTTGCTATGATGCACAAAGACATACGACCAAGATAAAGAATTAGTACCATCCGGTTTCATAAATTCCTGTCTATTCGTTTATATGCAAAGATAGTGCAAACCGAGCGCAATAAAGCTTGCTTTAATTGCCGAGGTGCAGCCTATCTTCTACAAAGATAGACAAAACTTTTTATTTTCGCAAACTTTAGCCCCATTTTACTCTTTTACTCTTTTACTTTTAAAACTCCCCTTTTTACTTTTTTACTCTTTTACTTTTTAACTTTTTAAGATCATCCTCACTTTTAAACTTCCCATGCATCGAGTCGTACATCTGTTGTCCGTAGCGCCAAACGCCGACCAGAGCCACTATCAAGACATACATCAGCGAGAGCTGTAAAGCACTGATATACATACCTTCAGCACTTGCGCCGGGCTGTGAGGCGATAACCTTAAGCAGAGTGTTCATCTGCGCTACGACCCACCCCACTCCACTCGCCAACCACTGCCAAACGACTGTCATCCACGCAGCAAACCGACACAACGGCGAGAGCATGAACAGGAGCATGGCGGCATATATGATAAAGGTGGTGAGCGGCACGGCGACGATGTTAGCCAGAAGGAAATAGAAAGGCACATTGCCGAAGTAGTACATCACCAGCGGCAGCACGAAGAGTTGGGCGGCGAGCGAAATGCACACAAGCGAGACGAGCTTGCCGACGAATCGGCGGTGAGCATAGCGCACGTAGAAGCGGTTGTTGCGGAGCAGTACATGGCATATCACGATGCCCATCACAGCCAAGAACGACATCTGAAAGCCCACGTCCCACAGCATCGCCGGACTCGCCAGGAGCATCACACTTGCGGCAAGGGCGAGGCTGTTCGTCGTGAGATAGTCGCGCTGCAGAAAGGTCATTGAGGCGTAGACGCTGAACATCGCCGCCGAACGCACTATGCCCGGCGACATGCCTACCATCAAGGCGAAAGTCCAGACGAGGAGAAGCGTTACGAGCAGTCCGCCCATCGTGTTGCGGCGGCGCCCGAGCAGCAGTGCAATCATGGCGTAGATGATGCCGAGATGTAGTCCGGAGAGGGCGAGCACGTGCGACACGCCTGCCTTCGAATACGTATCGCGTAGCTCAGCGCTGATACCTGTCTTGTCGCCGAGGGTCATTGCCGCAATAGTGGCGTACGAATCTTCGGAGAGGGCGCTGCCCTGCAGTCGGCTGAGCAGGTCGTAGCGCAGCGACTGCAGCGAGAGAGCGAGACGGTCGATTCGCGGCATAGCTTCGAGGCTCACCTCCGCACGTTTCCACTTGTCAGAAGCGACGAACGTGCGAGCCACGATGCCGCGCACCATGCGCTGTCTGCGCCAGTCGAAACCGCCGCGTTGTGTGTATGTGTCATCGAAACCGCTGAACACCGACTGCGCCTCGATGCCGTCGCCTATAACAATGTGATTCAACGAATTAGGGTTCTGAAAATAAGCGTTCAGCCTATGTCCTGCGAGCCGCCCACTCACAACGGCAAGCTCACATTTCATAGAGCGTAGCTTCTTGATAGGTTGCGACACGACAACCGCCTCGTACACTTCTTCTTCGCCCGTGAATGCGCAGCGCAGACTGTTCTCGTACGACGTAATGCGCCACGCTCCGCCCACCATAACAACGCAGAAGATCAGCAGCGTCTGCATCATTTCGAGGCGCTTGCTCATGTGCAGCAGAACAAGTAGCGAGAGCAGACCGACGAACAGCCACCGCCACAGCGCAACGGGCACAACGTCTGCCGTCGCATCACCGATGCAGATGCCAACGAGCAGGCATATTGCGATGCGAAGGAAGGTATGGAGCTGTAGTTTGCCGTTGAATTTCATTATTCGGTCAGTAGGTTTCTATATGCGGCGGTCGTGAAAATATCACTTGCACGTAGAGCTTGGACACACAGCCTTGAACTCGCATTTCTCGCAGTGCGCCTTGCGGCTTGTGCAGATGTATCTGCCGTGCAGTAGCAGCCAATGGTGTGCCTTCGCAAGGTCGTCAGCAGGGATGTGCTTCACGAGCTGCTGCTCCACCTTCAGCGGCGTGTCTGCCGTGCGCGGCACGAGTCCGAGGCGGTGGCTCACACGGAACACATGTGTGTCGACGGGCATTGCAGCCTCGCCGAACGCCACAGCCAGCATCACGTTAGCCGTCTTGCGCCCTACGCCTGGCAAGCGCAGCAGACTGTCGAAGTCGTGCGGCACCTCGCCCCCGTATTCGCTCTGTATCATACGAGCGAGTTCTACGAGGTGGCGCGCCTTGGCGTTGGGATAGCTCACGCTCTTCACGTATTCGTACACCTCAAACTCGTCGGCTTCTGCCATAGAGCGTGCGTCGGGATAGTGGGCGAAGAGTTCGGGCGTCACCTGATTGACACGCTTGTCGGTGCATTGCGCGCTGAGCACAACGGCAACGAGTAGCTGGAACACGCTGCCAAACTCCAGTTCGGTTGTCACTTCGGGATGGATGCCGCGGAAGTAGTCGAGCACATATTTATATAGTTCGCTTTTCTTCATCTTTTGTTGGTTCTATTTCGGATTGTTTCTGTAATACTGCGGTGCAACATTCGTATACACCATATTTACTTCACTTTATATGCCGTGCCGTTCAGTTTCACAATATATACGCCATGCGAACGCTGTGGCAACGGCAGCTGCATATCTGTAGCCGTAACCGTTGTACGCAGAATTATTATGCCTGCAGCGTCATAAACAACAATGCGGTCGCCAACAGACGCGTTAGATATGCTGAGAGTTGAACCGCACAGAGCCACTAAAGGCTGCTTGCGGTTGGCACATTCCACAGACACTACGCCACCTTTGATTGGCTGAGTGTGCGCTGATTGACAGTAATGTCAGAACCGCTACCAACAACCGTAGCCTCAGGAATGCAAAGCGCATAACTATCAGAGTCATTGAGAGGAAAACCGGCAAAGTCGGCCTCAACACTATATGCCTTGTCGTTATGCGAAAGCACGGCTGCAGCCTCTTTCAGCACATTACCGTCAGCATCAACCAACTCCAGGCGTGCATTCGGAGCGAGCTGCACTGGTGTGGTATACGTTACGTTCACCTCGTCAAGGACAGTAAGCGCAGAAGCACCGGCAACGCTACACGACTCATATTCTATTGGGGCGAACGTACTGTGATATTTGCCCACGAAATCTTTTCGAACTTCCTTATTCACAATATCCTCACGCTCAGAATGCACACTGCCCTTCGGCAACACGAACGAAAAACACATGCCTTTCTCAAAGTTGAGTTCTTTACCGAACGTGCCTTCCACATATCCTAAATCAAAATCGCCGAACTTCTCTTTTGCCGTAAAACGCATTATCTCTATGCCATTACGCAAAAGTGACATAGCAGCATCGTCAAAAGCCCATACATACAAATAGAACTTGAAGAGGAACGACTGTGCCGTTGAAAAATTATTATAAAGGTCAAAATACTTGTCGTCTGCCTTATCGAAAGTGTCGCATACACTAATTTCTACCGCAGCTTCTTCATTAGCAGTTGCAGGGTCGCCGTTTCTATAAAGCACGCCAGCAGGTATAACAGCCCTGTACGTCTTACCGACAGGCAAATCGAGTCCATCCTCGAACTCTATGAAAAACTTGTCACAAGGCACTTTATATGTATGCAATTTCTGTTTTGCAAATACTTCATCACCACTGACAATATAAGCATAAGCATCGTCTGTAGCAACCAAATTCTCATTGAATTCCCATTGCAACTTATTCACGCCAGTGTATATTTCAAGAGAAGTACCGAAGCTCCGTTCAATAACATTATGATCCGAGCATAAGACATACTTAACCGCACTAATGCTTTCCGCTGATCTTGCCGACACATTAGTCACAAACAAGAAAAGCAATGAAAGTATTAACAAAGTCTTTATTCGTGACCATTTAACCATAGAAATAGGATATTAGTGAATAATTAATCATTAAGTTTATAACGCACAAATTTATAAATTTTATGGATATGCAGCAAGAAAAGGAGTATAAATTACGGGGATTATACCTGTGCGTCTGTGTTAATTATGCCTAAATCAATGGTTACATTATTGGCATGTTTCGACTGCTTGATATAAATTTGCACTCGAAACAATGAATTAAGAAAACGCTTATGACTGAATTTGAGAAAATGCGCAACAGCGAGTTGTACGACTTCAGTGATGCAGAAACGATGGAAAGCATAAAACATGCTAACCGGCTCTGCAGACGCTTGCAGACGATGACGTCGCTGGATGCCGACTATCGCGAGGTTATCGAAGAACTTATACCTGACATCCCGGCATCTACAACAGTTAACCCACCGTTCCACTGCGACCATGGCAACGGCATAAAGCTCGGCGAGAATGTCTTCATAAACTATAACTGCACGATGCTCGACTCGGGCTTGATAACCATCGGCGCTCACACGCTGATTGGTCCTAACTGCCAGCTTGTAACGCCCAACCACCCTATCGACTATCTGCAGCGCAGAAAGACTGTAGAGACGGGCTATCCGATAACAATCGGCGAGGACTGCTGGCTGGGTGCCGGCGTCATTGTCTGCCCCGGCGTGACTATCGGCGACCGAAGCATCATCGGCGCAGGCAGCGTCGTGGTGAAGGATATACCCGAGGATTCGGTTGCGGTGGGCAATCCGGCAAGGGTTATAAAGAAACTGAAGTAATACTGCATTTGTATAGAAACAAAAAACGGATTTATCTGTTTGTGGTTAGCTGCGAAGCTGCGCAAACAGATAAATCCGTTTTTATATACTCTCCACCCAGCAATAAATTCCTGACACAGGATTGCTCGGTTGGTGCAGCGGAGACCGCTGCACCCCCTAAAGAGAGCAGTTCCTGACACAGAATTGCTTGGTTGGTGCAGCGGAGACCGCTGCACCCCCTAAAGAGGACAGTTCCTGAGACAGGATTGCTCGGCTGGTGCAGCGGAGACCGCTGCACCCCCTGTAGGTAGCCTCCTATTTTAATACTCGCTCCAAGACTTGATGCCGATGTCCTCAAGCTTAGTTGTGCAGAACGCATAGATGAATGCGCTTGCGAGGCGTGCGTTCGTGATAAGAGGCACGTTGAGGTCGATGGCAGCACGGCGAATCTTGTAGCCGTTGGTAAGCTCAGAGCTTGTGAGATTCTTCGGAATGTTCACAACCATGTCGATAGTGTGGTTGTGCAGCAAGTCGAGAGCCTTAGGCTCGTCGCCCTCCTCAGACGGCCAGAGCACGTGTGTGTTCTCAATGCCGTTCTCGTTGAGGAACTTGCTTGTGCCGCCCGTAGCATAGAGCTTGTAGCCGTGGTCGATGAGCATCTTAGCAGCGTCGAGCATAGCCACCTTCTGCTTAGCGCCACCGGTAGAGAGAAGGATGTTCTTCTTCGGGATGCGATGGCCTACAGAGAGCATACTCTTGAGAAGAGCGGTGTTGGTGTCGTCGCCCAAGCAGCCTACCTCACCGGTAGAGCTCATGTCTACGCCGAGCACCGGGTCTGCCTTCTGCAGACGGTTGAACGAGAACTGCGAAGCCTTGATACCAACATAGTCGAGGTCGAAGAGGTTCTTGCTCGGCTTCTCAACCGGCAAGCCAAGCATAACGCGTGTGGCAAGCTCGATGAGGTTGATCTTGAGCACCTTGCTCACGAACGGGAACGAACGCGAAGCACGGAGGTTGCACTCGATAACGAGAATATCGTTGTCGAGAGCCATGAACTGGATGTTGAACGGACCGTTGATATGCAGTTCCTTAGCAATCTGACGGCCTACACGCTTACAGCGGCGCACGGTCTCTACATAGAGCTTCTGCGGCGGGAACTGGATGGTAGCGTCGCCAGAGTGAACGCCGGCGAACTCGATGTGCTCAGAGATAGCGTAAGCGATAACCTCGCCGTTCTTTGCCACAGCATCCATCTCGATCTCCTTAGCATGCTCGATGAACTTGCTCACAACAACCGGGTGGTCCTCGCTCACGTTAGCCGCAAGCTGCAGGAATCGCTTCAGCTCGTCCTCGTTAGAGCATACGTTCATGGCTGCGCCAGAGAGCACGTACGACGGACGAACGAGTACCGGGAAGCCGACACGCTCGATGAAGCGGTCGATGTCATCCATGCTTGTGAGGGCGCTCCACTCAGGCTGGTTGATGCCGTTGTTGGTGAGCATCTGCGAGAACTTCGCACGGTCCTCAGCGTTGTCGATGTCCTGAGCCTTTGTACCGAGGATAGGCACGTGCTGCTCGTCGAGGAGCACAGCGAGGTTGTTAGGAATCTGACCGCCGGTAGATACAATCACGCCGTTAGGCTGCTCGAGGTCGATGATATCCATAACACGCTCGAAGGTGAGCTCGTCGAAGTAGAGACGGTCGCACATATCGTAGTCGGTAGACACGGTCTCGGGGTTATAGTTGATCATAACCGAGCGGTAGCCCTCCTTGCGGATAGTGTTCAGAGCCTGAACGCCACACCAGTCGAACTCTACAGAAGAACCGATGCGGTAAGCACCCGAACCGAGTACGATGATAGATCGATGGTCGTTCTCGAAGGTGATGTCGCTCTTGACGCCAGCGTATGTAACGTACAGATAGTTGGTCTGTGCAGGATACTCGGCAGCCAGGGTGTCAATCTGCTTAACAACCGGCAGGATGCCGTAGTTCTTACGACGGTTGCGCACGACGAGCGACGCCTTGCGCATCGACTTAAGCTCGTCCTCAAGACCTACGGCGCGTGCAATCTGGAAGTCGGTGAAGCCGTATACCTTAGCCGTGCGCAGGAGTTCCTTGTCGAGAGTGTTGATGTTGCACTTCTTCATAGCCTCATCGATGTCGATGATGTGCTGGAGCTTCTCGAGGAACCACTTGTCGATCTTTGTAAGTTCGTGAATCTGGTCGACGGTATAGCCCTTGTGCATAGCCTTAGAGATGACAAACACGCGCTTGTCGGTCGGTTCGCGCAGAGCTGCGTCGATATTTTCAATCTCAAGTTCCTTGTTCTCAACGAAGCCGTGCATACCCTGACCGATCATGCGCAGACCCTTCTGTATAGCCTCCTCGAAGTTGCGACCGATAGCCATAACCTCGCCTACCGACTTCATTGAAGAGCCGAGCTCCTTGTCTACGCCGCGGAACTTAGAGAGGTCCCAACGCGGAATCTTGCAGACAACGTAGTCGAGTGCAGGCTCGAAGAATGCAGATGTGGTCTTTGTAACAGAGTTCTTCAACTCGAACAAGCCGTAGCCCATGCCGAGCTTAGCTGCAACGAAGGCGAGCGGATAGCCCGTAGCCTTAGAAGCGAGAGCAGAAGAACGGCTCAGACGAGCGTTCACCTCGATTACGCGGTAGTCTTCCGACTGCGGGTCGAAGGCGTACTGCACGTTACACTCGCCGACGATGCCGATGTGGCGGATAATCTTGATAGCGAGAGCGCGCAGCTTGTGATATTCTGAGTTAGTGAGTGTCTGCGACGGAGCGATAACGATAGACTCGCCGGTGTGGATGCCGAGTGGGTCGAAGTTCTCCATGTTGCAGACTGTGATACAGTTGTCGTAGCGGTCGCGCACTACCTCGTACTCTATCTCCTTCCAGCCCTTGAGACTCTTCTCGACGAGCACCTGCGGAGAGAACGAGAATGCCTTCTCAGCGATTTTCACGAGTTCTTCCTCGTTGTCAGCGAAGCCAGAGCCGAGTCCGCCGAGAGCGTAAGCAGCACGGATGATGACCGGGTAGCCGAGTTCGGCTGCCGCCTTGCGTGCCTGCTCCATATTCTCGCAAGCCTCGCTCTTGATAGTCTTAACGCCTATCTCGTCGAGCTTCTCAACGAAGAGCTCGCGGTCCTCGGTGTCGATGATAGCCTGCACCGGTGTACCGAGCACCTTCACGTTGTACTTGTCGAGGATGCCGTTGCGGTAGAGTTCAACGCCGCAGTTGAGCGCTGTCTGTCCGCCGAACGAGAGGAGAATGCCGTCAGGACGCTCCTTCTTTATCACTTCCTCTACGAAGTAAGGCTGAACGGGAAGGAAATATATCTGGTCGGCAACGCCTTCAGATGTCTGCACTGTTGCGATGTTCGGGTTGATGAGCACTGTCTCTATGCCCTCTTCGCGCAGAGCCTTAAGCGCCTGCGAACCAGAGTAGTCGAACTCGCCCGCTTCGCCAATCTTCAAGGCACCCGAACCGAGCAATAACACTTTCTTTATATTTTCGTCTTTCATTTATTCTGATGTTTAATGATTAATGTTTGATGTTTTATCGGGCTACAACCCTAAAACACGAAACTTAAACATTCTGATTATTTCACTTTTCGTTCTACAACTCTTCAGTTAGTTCATAGCCTCTACGAACTTGTCGAACATAAACTCTGTGTCTACCGGACCAGAGCAAGCCTCCGGGTGGAACTGGCTTGAGAACCAAGGCTTCGACTTGTGGCGAATGCCCTCGTTAGAGCCATCGTTCATGTTTACGAAGAGCTCCTCCCAATCGGCGCCGAGTGTCTTTGCGTCTACGGCATAGCCGTGATTCTGCGATGTTACGAAGCACTTCTCTGTGCCAACCATGCGCACCGGCTGGTTGTGTGAGCGGTGACCGTACTTGAGTTTGTAGATATGAGCGCCTGCTGCCTTAGCGAGGAGCTGGTTGCCCATGCAGATGCCGCAGATAGGCTTGTCTGAGAGGCTCATCTGCTTCTGGATGATCTTCACGGCATCCTCACACATATCTGGGTCGCCAGGACCGTTAGCGAGGAACAGACCGTCGAACTCCATGTCGGTATAGTCGTAGTTCCAAGGCACGCGGATAACCTCGCAGCCGCGGTTGATGAGGCAGCGGATGATGTTAGCCTTCACGCCGCAGTCGACGAGCACCACCTTCTTCTCTGCGCCCTCGTTGTAGCGGATGATCTCCTTGCAGCTCACCTTGTCGACGAAATTAACTCCAGCATACTCGGCTGTAGGTATGTTCTCCGGCTCGTCGTCGAAGAGAATCTTACCCATCATTACGCCGTGCTCGCGCAGCACCTTAGTAAGCTCGCGTGTGTCGATGCCGGTGATGCCGGGCACGTGCTCACGTTTGAGCCACTCTGCAAGACTCTCTACGGCATTCCAGTGGCAGTACTGCTCGCTGTAGTCAGCCACGATGATAGCCGAAGCGTAGATTTTGTCACTCTCCATGAATGTAGGCAGACCGTTCTCTTCTACTGTGAACGGCGGTACACCATAGTTGCCAACCAACGGATAGGTCAGTGTCATAAGCTGTCCAGCGTACGAAGGGTCGGTGAGCGACTCTGGGTAGCCCATCATAGCAGTGTTGAAAACTACCTCGCCAGCCACCGGTGCTTCATAACCGAACGACTTTCCGTGGAACTTGGTTCCGTCTTCCAATACTAAAGTTACATTTCTCATACTTATATCTTCTCGAATTTTTATATTTCGTTGTTTGTTTTATCGCGCACATACGCCCTGAAAGCGCAAAAGTCAATTTTCTAATTATCCTTTTGCCCTTTCAGGGCGTGTTTGTTCATGGTTGTTGCAGCGTTCGCTGGCTGCCGTATAACCACAAAACGTGTTTTCTACTTAGTTTCCACAATGCTACTAATGCTAAGCTGCTGCACGTGTAGCCGGGCACGGCGTCCTACTTCTGTCGGTCGATGTAGTTGACGAACGCCTGGTTGCAGAGCTTTGTTCCGCCGGGCGTGGGGTACTTGCCTGTGAAGTACCAGTCGCCGTGGTGGTTGGGTATAGCCTCGTGGAGTCCGTCTATCGACTGGAACACGAGTTCGACCGGTGTCTTCAGACCTTCCGGTCGGAGCATCTCAGCCACTTTCTGGTTTATCTCCTCGGTAGAGAATGGTTTGTATATGTCGCGTACACAGTTGCGCATCATGTCCTTGGGTTTGAGCAGTTCGAGCTTGCACGCCTCGTAGACACGCTGCAGCAGGTCGTTCATGCCGCGCTCGCGGATAAGCTCTATTGTGGCGCGGAACACGCAGAACTCCTCCAGACGCGGCATGTCGATGCCGTAGTAGTCGGGGTAGCGTATCTGCGGAGCCGACGACACGACGACAATCTTCTTCGGGTGGAGACGGTCGAGGATGCGCAGGATGCTCTCCTTGAGCGTCGTACCGCGCACGATTGAGTCGTCGATAACCACGAGGTTGTCCACGCCCGGCTCAATACATCCGTATGTTATGTCGTACACGTGCGAGGCGAGGTCGTTGCGCGAGTTGCCTTCGGTGATGAAGGTGCGCAGCTTTATGTCCTTTATAGCCACCTTTTCGGAGCGCACGTATGTGTCGAGAATGGCGTGCAGCTCTGCGTCTGTCGGCTCGTGGTCGAGCTGCTGTATCTGCTGCACCTTCTGTCGGTTGAGACACTTCTTGAAGCCCGAGAGCAGTCCGTAGTAAGCCACTTCGGCTGTGTTCGGTATGAACGAGAACACGGTGTGGCTGATGTCGCCGCCAACGGCTTCGAGCACCTGCGGCACGAGCAGTTCGCCGAGCTTTTTGCGCTCGCGGTAGATGTCGCGGTCTGAACCACGGCTGAAGTATATGCGCTCGAACGAGCAAGCCGAGTCGCCGCGCTGTTCGAGTATGCGCTCCATGCGCACCTCTCCGCTACGGCTCACGAGCAGCGCGTTGCCGGGCTGCAGCTCCTTTATGTCTTCACATTCGAGGTCGAACGTAGTCTGCAGCACGGGGCGCTCGGACGCCACGGCTACGAACTCGTCGTTCTGATAGTAGAACGCCGGGCGTATGCCCCACGGGTCGCGCATAGAGAACATCTCGCCCGAGCCGGTGAGTCCGCACATCACGTAGCCGCCGTCGAAGTTGGGCATCGTGGTGCGCAGCACGTTCGCCATGTCCATGTGGTTGTCTATATATCTGGTGATGTCCATGCCTTCGAGTCCGAGCTTCTTGGCGTCAACGAAGTTGCGTTCGGCTTCGCGGTCGAGGCGGTGTCCCATCAGTTCGAGCAGAGTATATCCGTCGCTGTAGATGCGCGGGAACATGCCCTGCGTGAGCATCTGCTGGAATATCTCGTCGATATTAGTCATATTGAAGTTGCCGCAGATGCAGAGGTTCTTTGCCTGCCAGTTGTTGCGGCGCAGGAAAGGATGGACGTATGCGAGTCCCTTCTTTCCGGTCGTGGAGTAGCGCAGGTGTCCCATATAGAGCTGTCCGGCGAAGGGCAGATGGTTCTTTGCGAACTCGGCGTCGGCGAGCAGTTCGGGCGAGAGTCGGGCGTACTCTTTCTGTACGCGTCCGAATATCTCGGTGATGGCGTCCTTGCCTTCGGCGCGCTCGCGGAACATGTATTCCGTTCCGGGCATTCCATCGAACTTCACGCATGCCATTCCGGCACCTTCCTGTCCGCGGTTGTGCTGTTTCTCCATCATCAGATAGAGTTTGTTGAGTGCGAACATCCACGTGCCGTACTTCTCCTGATAGTATTCGAGCGGCTTGAGCAAGCGTATCATTGCCACGCCGCATTCATGTTTCAACGGTTCCACGATGCTTCTATTTTTGTTGTGTTTCTATTGAAGATTACTGTTGTAAGGGTAAAAATTAAGCGCCAAGACAAATAGCCCGACGCTTATATATATACATTATTTCAAAATACCGATAAGTAGACCTGTCAACGACAGTCCTACGCTCAGGAACGACATCCACAAAGAGGTAGTAGCACTAACATAGGCATTGTTAGCTTCAACCTTGTTGGGCTCTACGTAGATGTAGTCGTTCTGCTGAACGTAATAGTAAGGAGAGTTTATGAGGTTGGCATCGTTCAGATTAAGACGATGAACCTCTTTCTTTCCGTCGACACCCTCACGGATGAGGAGCACGTTGTCGCGCTTGCCGAAGATGGTGAGGTCGCCTGCCTGAGCGATGGCCTCCATGATGCTCATCTTCTCATTGGTAACGGGAACCACGCCCGGCGACTTGACAGCGCCGGCAATAACCACTCTGTAGCTCGACAGACGCACTGTGACTACGGGGTTTTCGTTCTCAGAGAAATATGGCTTCACCTTATCAAAGATAAGCTTCTCACACTCGGAGTTGGTGAGTCCTACGACATGCAGCTTGCCGATAACGGGGAAGTTGATCTCGCCGTCGTTGTTGACGAGATACTGCTGCACGGTGCTGTTCATAGTGTTCGAGTTACCACCGTTGACAGTAGGCATATTGGCGAAGAGGTTGAACGGACGAGACGTCTCCTTGTCGGACGTTACGACGGCGATGGAGAGCAAGTCCTTAGGCATGATACGAGCATCGTACAAACCTTTTGAAGCGGCAAGGTTGATGGAGTCGATATTCTTGAAATAAGGAACCTTCCTCGCTGCAGCACAACCGCTGAGGAGAACCACTACTGTCGCTATAATTATCGGAAACAATAATTTCTTCATAACAATTATTCAGTCTTTTGTTTAAATATCGACTGCAAAAATACTACATATTTCTGACACTGACAAGTTTTTGCTTATACATTTCACATAATAATGCAACAAAGTACAATCGACCGCCCTACGCTACCCCATCGTCACCCGAACGGAATCCGATCGGACACCGAACGCAACCCGATTGGACGGCGGACGCAACCCGATCGGACACCGAACGCGACACGATGACACAAACCGAGGCTGGATACACCCCACTAATTGCAACAAACGCCATCACTTTGTAAAAAAACATGGGAGAAGCAGGGGTTTTGTCGCAAATTTTATTTAATTTTGTCGGATAATAACATGGCATGTGCTGAAACGAAGCGTGTTCCATCTTTCATTGCTCTTTTCTGCGGGTGTCATTAGCCTTAGAACAATATGAATAACAAACAAGCAAGCCCACGACTTAACAAGGTGTTATTGATATACACCGGTGGCACTATCGGCATGGGATGCAATCGAGAGACGGGGGCTCTTGAGCCGCTCAACTTCGACCACCTACTGTCGAACTTTCCCGAATTTGCACTTCTGCAGACGGACGTAGACACTTATCAGTTCACTCCTCCTATCGACTCATCGGACATGAGCCTGCGTCGATGGGCTCAGCTTGTACGCATCATAGCCGACAACTACGACAAATACGACGGATTCGTGGTGCTGCACGGCACCGACACTATGTCATACACGGCATCGGCGCTCTCGTTCATGCTCGAGAACCTCACGAAGCCTGTGATTCTGACCGGTTCGCAGCTGCCTATCGGACAGCTCCGCACCGACGGCAAGGAGAACCTGCTGACGAGTATCGAACTGGCGTCGGCGTTCGGCGAGGACGGACGCCCGATGGTGCCGGAGGTGTGCATCTACTTCAGCGGCCGACTGCTGCGCGGCAACCGCAGTACAAAGGAGAGCGCCGACGGATTCAACGCCTTCAACTCGTTCAACTATCCGCACCTGTGCGAGGCGGGCGTAGAGTTTCACTTCAATCCCCACTACATCTTGAAGCCCGACTACACGAAGCCGATGATTCCGCACATGGCGATGGACCCGAACGTGGTGGTGTTCTCGCTCTTCCCCGGCATTCAGGAGAACATAGCGCGCCACATGTTCGACGCACCCGAGCTGCGCGGCATCGTGATGAGAAGTTTCGGCAGCGGCAACGCTCCGCAGAAGCCGTGGCTCACGCGTCTGCTGAAGGATGCTACGCAGCGCGGCGTGACGATTGTGAACATCAGCCAGTGCGTGGCTGGATTCGTGAAGATGGGTCGCTACGACACGGGATTCCAGTTGCAGGACGCTGGCGTGGTGAGCGGCGGCGACAGCACCGTGGAGAGCGCAATCACGAAGCTCATGTTCCTGCAGGCTCACTACAAGGACCCACGCGTGATACGCAACCTCATGGGCAGAAGCATCTGCGGCGAGATTACGAAATAGGAACGTAATGCGGAGGGTTAAGCATTTTTACACATTATATATATAGCGGTTTCAGCCAAATGTGCTAACTTTGCTGCGCAGAAACGTTTTAAAAAACAGAAAGATTTTTGAAGGAGACACAAATGAAGAGAACAGAATTGAAGGCTTTGGTGATGATGGTCGTCGCTACGGTGTACGCTCTGGCTGCTTCGGCACAGATTCCGCAGGGCTACTACGACGCGCTGAAGGGAAAGAAGGGCGCTGAACTGAAGACCGCCGTCCACAACATCATAAAAGAGGCTCGTGTTTTGAGCTACGGCAAGGGCATTGCAGCCACATGGTGGGGCTTCTACCTCACAGATAACGACAACGGATACGTTATCGACCGCTACTCGCCGGAGAAGGTGGAGTTCGGCGAATGGGGCGAATCGTGCAGCTCGATGAATATCGAACACTCGTTCCCGAAGAGTTGGTGGGGAGGCGACGAGCGCCAGGCATACAAGGACCTCTACAACCTTATGCCGAGCGACGCCAGCGCCAACCGCAAGAAGAGCAACTACGGCATGGGCGTAGTAGCTAACGCTACATACGACAACGGCGTGATAAAGGTGGGCACGGGCGACAGCGGCAAGAAGCTGTGGCAGCCTTCCCCCGAGTGGCAGGGCGACTTCGCTCGTGCATACCTCTACATGGCTACATGCTATCAGGACTATGCGTGGGTGAAGGAGGGCTTGAACTCGCTTGAGACGGGCGACTATCCTACGCTGCAGAAGTGGGCGTCAGACCTCTACATCAAGTGGGCGAAGCAAGACCCTGTGAGCGACCTGGAGGCTAAGCGCAACAACATCGTGTACAGCATCCAGGGCAACCGCAACCCGTTCATCGACTTCCCTAACCTCATGGAGTACATCTGGGGCGACAGCATCAGCTACGAGTTCGATCCGGCTACAACGGTTGTGACGAAGCAGGTGGTGCCGGAGAACAGCATGATGTGTATCTACCTGGCAAGCTACAAGGCTACAGACGGCGGATGCACCATCGAGACCACACTCCATCCGAAGGAGGGCGCAGAGGTTTGGGAGCGCACAAGCTCGTACGGATGGAAGGGCACGGGCGCTATCAAAGAGGGTTCTAACAAGTATGCTACGAAGTATGCGGCTGAAAGTTCGGTGGTGACGCCGGAGATTGACCTCGGCGGATATAAGGAGGCTACGGTTTCGTTCAGTCATGCGGTGAACTATGCGCAGAAACCAAGCGAGAAGCTCAGCGTGGAGGTGCGCTGCGAGGGCAAGACGACAAAGCTTGAGGGCTTCACATGGCCTACGGGTGACAGCTGGAGTTTCGTAGACTCGGGCGATATAGACCTCAGCGCTTGGGCTGGCAAGAAGATTAACATCGTGTTCCACTACACAAGCACCACAAGCGAGGCTCCGACATGGGAGGTGCGCGACATAGCCATAATCGGTGTGAAGGGTCAGCCAACCACAGCTATCGGCAACGTAACAGCGGGCACGCAGGGCAAATTCAACCCTACCCTGCCCTACACCGTGTACGACCTCAGCGGCAGAGTGGTAACGGGCGATGCGCAGCACGGCGTATACGTAGTAAAGCAGGGTAAGAACACATTTAAGGTGATGCGCTAATGATAAACATCAATCATCTTGTACAACTGAAGGCGTTCGCACGCCAGGATGCCTTGCTGCTCGCATTGTTGTGGGCAGCAAGCTTCGCATGTATAATGCGGCTCAACGCGGATTTCATCGGCATAATCTTAGCTATGGCTACGCCGTTCCTCGTAGGCTACCGACTGAAGGCGTTCCGCACGGAAGCGCTCTTCGGCGTGATATCGTTCCGCCGTGCCTACGCCTATTCGCTCTATGTGTTCATCTACGCTTCGCTGGTGTTCGCACTGGTGCAGTACGCCTACTTCCAGTTCTTGGACAATGGCGCGTTCGCCAATCACATCACCACAACGATGAAGCAGCTGGCGCCTATCTACGAGCAGCAGGGCATATCGAAGGCGGAGATAAAGAACAGCATGGACGTAGTGACGATGATCACCCCGGTGCATTGGGCGTTCATGTTCATGATGCAGAACCTCGCCATCGGCGCTATTGTAAGTCTGCCGATTGCGCTTATCGGAAAAAGAAACAGATATTAGATAGAAGGATGGTTAGTTAGATTGTTGGATAGTTAGAAAGTTAGATAATTAGAAAGTTGAATAGTTAGTTGGTTAGATAAAATATCTCACCACAACAACATCACAACATCAAATCTCACCACCTCACCACAACAACATCACAACATCATATCTCACCACCTCAACACCTCAACATAACACCATAAAATCATGGATATAACAGTAGTAGTTCCTTTGTTCAACGAGGAGGAATCGCTCCCCGAACTCTACGCGTGGATAGAACGCGTGATGAAGGCAAATAACTTCACATACGAGGTAATCTTCGTAAACGACGGCTCCACCGACAACTCGTGGAACGTAATAGAGGGTCTCTCGCAAAAATCGACGACAGTAAAAGGCATCAAGTTCCGCCGCAACTACGGCAAGAGTCCGGCGCTCTTCTGCGGTTTCAAAGAGGCGCAGGGCGACGTCGTAATCACTATGGACGCCGACCTGCAGGATTCGCCTGACGAGATACCGGCTCTCTACCACATGATTAAGGATGACGGCTACGACCTCGTGAGCGGATACAAGCAGAACCGCAAGCAGGGCGACCCGCTCTCGAAGACTATACCTACGAAACTCTTCAACGCTACGGCTCGTAAGGTGAGCGGCATTCATAATCTGCACGACTTCAACTGCGGACTGAAGGCTTACCGCAAGGATGTGGTGAAGAATATCGAGGTGTACGGTGAGATGCACCGATACATACCTTATCTGGCTAAGAACGCAGGCTTCGACAAGATAGGCGAAAAGCCGGTGCATCATCAGGCACGCAAGTTCGGCAAGTCGAAGTTCATGGGCTGGAACCGCTTCTTCAACGGCTATCTCGACCTTATCACGCTGTGGTTCCTCTCAAGCTTCGGCAGAAAGCCTATGCACGTGTTCGGCTTCCTCGGCACGCTGATGTTCTTCCTCGGCTTCCTCTCGGTGGTAGCACTGGGCGCAGACAAGCTCTGGTGCCTGGCTCACGGCATTCCGCAGCGACTCATCACCGACTCGCCTTACTTCTTCATCGCGCTCACCGTGATGATGATTGGCACACAGTTCTTCCTCGCCGGATTCATCGGCGACCTTGTGAGCCGCTCGTCGCAGAACCGCAACGACTATCAGATTGAGAAGACGCTGCGCTGCGAGCAATAAACAAACTTTCAGACAAAATGCGAACAACAACAATAACGACAGCCATCGCTATGGTGGCGCTGTTCGTGCTGGCTGCGTGCTCGTCTATCGACTGTCCGCTGAACAACCGCGTGTATGCCACGTTCAGACTCGACGCCGGCATGAAGACGATGGAGGACACGCTGACGGTGGCTGTGCCGCGCGCTGCCGACTACAAGGACGACGACACCGTGATAATCAACCGACTCGCTGGCTTCGACAGCATCGCGCTGCCGATGAGCTATCAGCGTGCGGTGGATGTGTATGTCTTCGGCATAAAGCAGAAGGACAGCGACGTGAGCACTACGGACACGGTGTGGGTGACGAAGGAGAACAACCCACACTTCGAGTCGGTTGACTGCAACCCGCAGTTCTTCCACACCATCACGGACGTGAAGTTCACCACGAAGGCGATTGAAAACATAACGATAAACTATAATAAAGTAACATACAATGACGGTAAAGCGCACTTCCTCATTCGTTTCAAGGTTCATAGCAATTAGTCTGTTGCTGATTGCGGTGACGACGGCAACGGCGCAGAGCAGAAAGGATGCTACGGCGGATAAGAAGCTGACGGCACAGAAGGACACGGTGGCGTTCTTCCGCGGTGTGGCGGTGTCGGCTGACGTGGTGGGACTGGCGCAACTGGCGTTCAGCGACTACGGACAGTACGAGGCAGCGCTACGCATCAACCTCAAGGACCGCTACTTTCCGGTGTTTGAGCTGGGATACGGCACGGCAGACTCGGACAACCCGACGACAAATCTTAAGTACAAGACGTCGGCGCCATACTGGCGTGTGGGCATGGACTTCAACATAGCGAAGAACAAACACGACGCTTACCGCGTGTATGCCGGCGCACGCTATGCCATGACTTACTATAAGTTCGACGTCGTGGGCAGCGGACTGAAAGACCCGGTCTGGGGCGACGACGTAGACTACAACGTAAAGGGCATAAAGGCCTACTATCATTGGATGGAGGCTGTGTTCGGCGTGGACGCGAAGATAGCTGGTCCGCTTCGTCTGGGCTGGTCGGTGCGCTATCGCAGACGTATCGCTCACGATGACGGCAACATCGGAAAGACTTGGTATGTGCCAGGCTACGGCAAGCAAGGTGGCAGTCGACTGGGCGGCACTTTCAACATAATCTTTGAGATTTAGTATATGACAAACAAAAAACTTTTGTGGCGATTGCCATTACTCGTGTTCCTCATTATCGGAACAATATATATTGTAAGACAACAGCGTAGCATGCCTTATCAGCACGATGAGGGACAGATATTCGGCACGTTCTATCACATCACTTATCAGAACGACTCATCTATTCAGACAGACATTCTCGCAGAACTGCAGAAGGTGGACAATGCTTTGTCGATGTTCAACAAGGAGTCGATCATCTCGCACATCAATCGCGGCGAGAACGTGGAAACGAACGAAATGTTCGAGAGTGTGTTTAATCTGGCTGAGGAAATCTCTGACAACACCGACGGAGCGTTCGACATAACGGTGGCACCGCTCGTGAACGCATGGGGATTCGGCTTCAAGACGGGCAATCCGCCAACGAAGCAGACGGTAGACTCGCTGCGTGCTATCGTGGGTTACAAGAAGGTGAAGCTCGTGAACCATCGCATCACGAAGTCAGATGCGCGCGTAATGCTCGACTACAGCGCTATTGCTAAAGGCTACGGCTGCGATGTGGTGGCGCGTCTGCTCGAAAAGCGCGGCATAAAGAACTATATGGTGGAGATTGGCGGCGAGGTGGTTACGCACGGCATCAGCGAAAAGCGTCTGCCGTGGAAGATTGGCGTGACGAAGCCGTCGGACGACTCGCTGAACGTGAACAACGAGTTGCAGACCGTGCTCAACGTGAAGGATCGCGCAATGGCGACAAGCGGCAACTACCGCAACTTCTACTATCGTGGCGGAAAGAAATATGCGCACACTATAGACCCTGCTACGGGCTATCCCGTGCAGCACAGCATTCTATCGGCAACGGTACTCGCAAAGCGCTGCGCGGAAGCCGACGCTTATGCTACGGCGTTCATGGTGATGGGCATGGAGAAGGCGAAGAAGGTACTCGAAAAGCATCCTGAACTGATGGCTTATCTTATCTACAGTGACGACAAGGGCAACCTGCAGGTATGGTATTCGCCGTCTATGGAGGACAAGATTCAGAAGTAAATGCTTAATCTCTACGACAAGCTTCGCGAGATACCATTGTTCCAGGGTCTCACAAGCGACAACCTCATGCAGATTATCGGTCAGACGAAGTTCAGCTTTAAGAAATTCGGCAAGAACGATATAATAAAAAAGGAGGGAGAGAAATGTGATAACGTCGCCATTCTATTGAGTGGCGACGTAAAGACTATCGCTTACGCCGACGACCACGGCTACTCGATAGAGGAATATATAAAGGCGCCGTACATCATTCAGTTGGAGCATTTCATGGGTCTTTCGCCGCATTATACACGCACGTTTACGTCCATTGGCGAAAGCAACACGGTAGAGATCGGCCAGAGCGACCTTATGCACATCTCCGACGAATTTATCATTTTCCGTATCAATCTTCTTAACATCGTCTCCGCAATAGCACAGAAAGCGGAGAGCAAACTGTGGCGTCCGATGCCGGCTGACACAAGGAGTCGCATCGTGTTCTTCCTGAAGTCGCACTGCCTCTACCCTACCGGCGCAAAGGTGTTGCGCATAAAGATGACGCGACTTGCGCAGGAACTCGGCATTAGTCGCCTCAACGTATCGGAAGCGCTCAACGCCATGCAAGCCGACGGACTGCTGCACTTCAGCAGAGGAATAATTAGTGTGCCGCAAATTGAAAGGCTAAGATAATTTGTTGCCGACTATAAAGACCAAACAACTCCCCACTGACTTAATCACAAACAACATAATTCAGAATTCAGCTGGAAGATGAAAGGTTAAGACTGGAAGACAGGCTGGCAGATATCGCATTTTCAAGGATATCTGCCAGCCTTTACTGTGCTTATACCGTGAACATTACGACATTTCTGGAAGATATGGAGGATTTTTTCACAAACACGACTTTAATATATTGGTGTCCGGTATCACATTATTAGTTTTACTGGACAGTTCCCTTTGCCAGAATGGCAAACAAGTTGAGATAATAACAATGAACTTTGTTATATAGAAGCAATAATAAAAAAATGCCCCACGGCATCTCGCAGTAGGACATTTAAACCTTTATAACCAATATTTAATTGTACAAGAACCTTAATACTTCTTATTAATTCAATAGTTCAACTGTTGCTGTTGCAAACACATTGTGCATTGCTTGAACATTGCAATCTGAACGACTCAGCGTTATAATCAGAACGATTAAACTTCACAACTTGCATTTGCAACCGCAAACATTATTCAGCCTTTGGCTCAGCTTCAGCCTTTGGTTCAGCAACCTTAGCCTTCTTTGCAGCAGGCTTCTTTGCTGTCTTTGCAGCCTTCGGAGCAGCCTCAGCCTTCGGAGCCTTTGTCTTCTCGAGCTTAGCACGGAGTTTTTCCTCAGCAGCCTCAATCTTCTCAATCTTGGTCTGCAGACGGATAATCTCCTTGTTCTTCATCTCGATTTCCTCGTCCTGATTCTTGATAGTAGTGAGGAGCGAAGCAAGCTCGTCGTTGTCAACCGACTCTGGATAGAGCGAGTTAACGCGAGCGATGAAGTCGCCGAGGATGTTCATATAGTTGGTGAATGCGTCGAACGGCGAAGCATAGATGCCACGGTCGATACCTACCTGCGACGGCTTTGTAGTCATCTGACGGAAGTTGTTAGAAGCCTGCAGATAGTCCCAGTCCTGATAGATGCGCGGATCGTCGGCGATGCGCACACGGTCGGCTACGCTATAGAGCTTGTTGAAAGCCTCGCGCTGCATCGGGTTGCCGAGCCAAGAGCTGACGTCGCGCTCCTCGTCGGTCCAAGAGAGTGTGTCGGGCACATCGAGAGCGCCTACGCTTGCCATTGTCTCGCAGATCTCGCTCGGAGTAGAGAATGAGATGCCGCGCTGCTTAGCACATTCGGGCAGAGCCTTGAGGAAGTCGAGAATGTTGCTCGACAACGGCTGAGCCACGCCAAGAGCAGAAAGCTCCATGAAGATGTTCACTACGTGCTCCTCGCCAGGGAAGTTGGCGATGCGGTCTACGTAGTTGTCAGCGAAGAGCGGATAGCCCTCCCAGTCGACATTGCTGAAGCGAAGTGAGATATCGTCGCTGAGGTTAACGTCGCGAAGCAAGAGCTTGAGGTTGGGAGCGAGCGCGCAGTTGTATACATAGTGCGGCGACTTCCAGCCGAGGACGTGGCGTGCGCCTTCGGTAAGCATACCCTTGAAGCCCATCTGAGCAGCCTGAGCACCGATCTCGTCGCTGTAGATAAGCGAAGAGTTGCGCAGAACCTGAGGCTCCTTGCCGAAGTATTCCTTCATCTTCTGGCACTGGCGCTTCACTTCCTTAGCGAAACTCTCCTCGTTAGCGAGTGATGCAAGACCGTGTGAGTAAGGCTCAGCGAGGAACTCTACGCAACCGGTCTGGTTGAGTTCCTGCAACTTCTCGAGCACCTGCGGAGCGTGAATCTCCAACTGCTCCATGCCTACGCCAGAGAGAGAGAAAGCCACCTTGAAGAAGCCCGGATGCTCCTTCAACATTTCGCCCAAAGCCTCGAGAGCCGGCATATACGAGCGGTTAGCCACATCAGTGATGAGACGCTCGTCCTCGTAGTCGTCATAGTAATAGTGTTCTGTGCCGATATCAAAGAAACGATAGCGCTTCAGCTGTATGTTCTGATGTATCTCGAAATATAAACAAATCGTTTTCATTATTGTTTGTTTTAAGATTATTGAATAGTAAGTTACTCGGTTTGGCTTTTTGCTTTGAGTTTAAATGTCGCCAGCGAGAACGCGCTCGTACAGATTCTTGATACGTGCGCCCACCTTCTCCCATGTGATCTGGTCGACCTCGCGCTTTCCTTCCTCCTTGAGGTAGTTGAAGAGCGACTCGTTGCTACATATTGAGTAGATAGCGTCGGCAAGTGCGTGTATATCCCAGTAATCAACCTTGATACAGTTGTCGAGGATTTCGGCGCAACCCGACTGTTTAGAGATAATTGTCGGCGTGCCGCATTGCATTGCCTCAAGCGGCGAGATACCGAACGGTTCAGAAACTGACGGCATGACGTAAACGTCCGAGTCCTTCAGGCACTCGTACACTTGCTTTCCGCGCATGAAGCCCGGGAAGTGGAAGCGGTCGGCGATGCCGCGCTCAGCTGCGAGATAAATCATTGCGTCCATCATATCGCCGCTGCCTGCCATGCAGAAACGCACGTTGCGTGTGCGCTGCAGCACCATGTTGGCAGCTTCTACAAAGTACTCCGGACCCTTCTGCATTGTGATACGTCCGAGGAAGGTTACGACCTTCTCCTTACCCGTGTGGTCGGGACGCGGGATGTCCTGCAGTTCCTGGCGCAGCGGATAAACGGCGTTGTGCATCGTGAAGCACTTGCGCGGATCCTGATGATACTGATGGATAACGGTCTGACGTGTAAGCTCCGACACGCACATGATGCAGTCGGCGTTGTCCATACCGTCCTTCTCGATGGCGTAAACAGTAGGGTTCACCTTGCCGCGTGAGCGGTCGAAGTCGGTAGCGTGGACGTGTATGCAGAGCGGCTTGCCGCTTACGTGCTTGGCGTTGATGCCGGCTGGATAGGTTAGCCAGTCGTGAGCATGAATGATGTCGAAGTCCTCTGTGCGAGCCACTACGCCTGCGATGATTGAGTAGTTGTTTATCTCCTCGTGCAGGTTAGACGGGTAACCGCCGGCGAACTCCATGCAGCCAAGGTCGTTGACGTGCATATAGTTGAAGTCGGCATAGATATGGTCGCGCAGACGATAGTAATACTCTGGGTCCATTATATTGCCCACGCGTTCCTTTACGTAGTCGAAGTTGACGTCGCGCCAAGCGATAGGCACGCAGTTCATAGCCACGATGCGGCAGGCGCTGCGGTCCTCGTCGCCGAACGGATGCGGCAGACAGAGCACTGTCTCAACATCGCCCTGTGCGTGCAGACCCTGAGAAATTCCGAAGTTAGCGGTAGCGAGTCCACCAAATACGTGAGGAGGATACTCCCATCCGAACATTAATACTTTCATATATACTTATCCTCCTATTTTAATATTTATATTTTTCCAAGAGTTCGAGAGTGCGCAGTATCTCGGCTACGTTCATAGCGAACGAGATGGCGCCACGTCCGTGGAATGGCGGGTTGCCGTCGAAGAGTTCGGGGATTGTGCCAAGGCAGTGGCTCGTCATCTCGTCCTCGTAGCCCACCATCTGACGCTCGATGAACGACAGGCGTGTGCGCTTGTAAATCTTGAGGCATGCCTCCATGTAGAAGCCGCCAAGCCAAGGCCATGCTGTGCCCTGATGGTAAGCGTAGTCGCGCTGTGTCTGCGGACCGACGTACATCGGGTTGTAGCCGCCACTCTTCGGCGAGAGCGAGCGCAGGCCCTTCGGTGTGAGGAGTTCGCGTGTGCAGACGTCGAGCACCGCCTTCTGCTGGGCTGGTGTGAGCGGCGAGTAGTCGAGTGCAACGGCGAATATCATGTTCGGACGTACGCTCCAGTCGTGGTTGTCCTTAGGTTCTACGTAGTCGAAGAGGTAGCCATACTCGTTGACGAAGGTCTCTACGAACGACTTTCCGCAGAGTGTAGCCATCTGCTCGAAGTCGGAAGCCTCTGTGGCGTCGCCGAAGTCGGCAGCCATAGATGCGCAGAACTTGAGGGCGTTATACCAGAGGGCGTTGAACTCGACGATGTAGCCTGTGCGCGGTACGACGGGGCGTCCGCCGGCTGTAGAGTTCATCCATGTTACGGCCTTCTCCTTGCCTTCAGAGTAGAGAAGTCCGTTCTCGCAGAGCTTCAGGTTCGGGTGGCGGTTGTCCTTGATAAAATGCAATACGTCGTAGAGCAGCTTGCCGTACTTGCGGTTGCACTTTTCGCGACCTGAATGTTTTGCATACTGCTGCACAGCCCATACGCACCAGAGCAGAACATCTGGCTGGTCTATCTCATAAATCTTCGCTGTGAGCGGCTTGCCTGCCATGAACTCGTAGAGTGCGCGCATGGCTGTCTCCATTACGAGCTCGAAGTAGTCTTCCTCCTCGATAGAGAGCGTAAGACCCGGCAGAGAGATGAATGTGTCGCGTGCGCGGCACTTGAACCACGGATAGCCGGCGAGGATGTATCGCTCGTCTTTCTTTGTGCGATTGTGGAACTGGTGCGCTGCGTTGACGAGGCAGTGGAAGAAGTTGTCGCGCGGTGAGCGCTCGTCTACTTCCTCCTGGAAGAGCTTCTTCAGTCCGGTTGTCTTGCAGGCTGTTGTTGAAGCCGAGAACACGATGCTCTCGCCCTTCTTGATGTCCATCTCGAAGTAGCCAGGTACGTAGAGGTCTTCGTTAGAAGCGTAGCCGCGCTCCTGCTCCTTCGGGTATTCCACGCCGCGGTACCAGTCGGGATGGAACACGAACTCTACTTTCTTGCTGAACTGCATGTAAAGGTCGGGGTAGCCGGCGTACATGCAGGTCTTGATGCCGTTTGTAACTTCTGCATACTCGCGTGAAGCTACGGTATTCTCGTGCGTAAACTGGCGTACGCTGCGGAAAGCAAGGAACGGACGGAAGCGCAATGTCGTTGCAGAATGTGCATCAACAAGGGTATAACGGATAAGGATGCGGTCTTCATAGTGCTGGAATACCACCTCTTTTTTCAGAAGCACACCGCCTACGCGGTAGAGTGTTGTGGGCACTGTGTCACAATCGAACTCTCGGATATATTTGTGACCTTTCGGACTGTAATTATTGCTGTCTCTTATACACATCTGACGCTGCCGACGATCTTACGCGTGTAGA
>ENA-OYWS01000237-OYWS01000237.1-human-gut-metagenome-genome-assembly--contig:-NODE-237-length-29272-cov-38.234487_pt1 | contig 29272 bp, 20 predicted proteins | sample MGYA00244813_ERZ653402 | MGnify/ENA primary metagenome ERZ653402 (study PRJEB26926, sample SAMN06165021) | human gut metagenome | biome: ENVO:00009003; feature: ENVO:2100002; material: ENVO:00002003...
ACATCATCATCGGTATCTCGCTCTTCCTGCTCTTCATCACGCTGGGCATTCCGCAAGGGTATACTACCGTAGTACTCTCGCATATCACCTTCTGTCTTCCATACGTTATCCTGAGTGTGATGCCAAGACTGAAGCAGATGAATCCGAACCTCTATGAGGCGGCACTCGATCTGGGAGCCTCTCCGATGCAGGCACTTCGCAAGGTCATCATCCCTGAAATATTGCCAGGTATGATTTCCGGTTTCATGCTTGCCATCACGATGAGTATCGATGACTTCGCCGTCACCATCTTCACGATAGGTAACGAAGGTCTGGAAACCCTCTCCACATTCATCTATGCCGATGCCAGAAAGGGAGGACTGACCCCAGAACTTCGTCCGCTGAGTACCATCATCTTCGTACTGGTACTGGTGATGCTGATTATCATCAACAAACGTTCTGAGAAAAATAAGAAGAAATGAGAATGAAGAACAAGATATTATTAGGAGTCAGTGGAGTAAAAGGAGTTAAGACCATCGTCTTTCTCTTTCTTTGCCTGCTGATGATTCTGCCGCTCTCTTCCTGTTACAACAAAGAGAACCGTGAGGAGATTCTGAAGGTCTACAACTGGGCTGATTATATAGATGAAGACGTTCTTGCCAACTTCCCGAAATGGTATGAACAGCAGACCGGCAAGAAAATCCGAGTCATCTACCAGACCTTCGACATCAATGAGGTGATGCTTACCAAGATAGAGCGAGGTCATGAAGACTACGACGTGGTATGCCCGTCAGAATATATCATCGAGCGCATGCTCCGCAAAGACCTTCTCCTGCCTATCGACACAGCCTTCGGCAAGACGCCCAACTATATCAGCAACGTATCACCATACATTGTTGAGCAGATAGATGCCACCTCCAACAATGGGCGCATCGCCCACCATTATGCCGTGCCTTACATGTGGGGAACCTGTGGCATCCTATATAATAAGGTGCACGTACCTATAAATGATGCACAGACCTGGGGAACATTATGGAACAGAAAATATCAGGGCAAACTCCTGATGAAGGATTCCTACCGCGACTCCTATGGCACCGCCCTCATCTGGGCACACCGTAAAGACCTGGAAACAGGCAAGGTGACCGTACCACAGCTGATGAACGACTATTCACCCGCTGCCGTAGCCACAGTAGAGAAAGAGCTGAAAGCTCTGAAGCCAAACATAGAAGGATGGGAAGCCGACTTCGGCAAGGAGACCATGACCAAAGGCAAAGCCTATCTCAATATGACCTGGAGCGGTGATGCCGTCTGGGCTATTGAAGAAGCCGGAAAAGTGGGTGTAGAACTGGGATATGAAGTACCGAAAGAAGGAAGCAATGTATGGTTCGACGGTTGGGTAATCCCTAAATATTCCCGCAATCCGAAGGCTGCCGCCTATTTCATCAACTATCTCTGTCAGGAAGACGTGGCACTCGCTAATATGGAGACTACAGGATATGTGAGCAGCGTGGCAGGCAAAAAGGTATTAGAAGCTATGAGCGATACTGAGGCGTATCCCCAACCTGTAAATCTGGCCTACTTCTTTGGCGAGGAAGGCAGGAATGCCCATCTCAACCCTATCATGTATCCAGACAGCAGCATAGTAGCCCGATGCGCCATGATTCATGATGCCGGCGATCATACTCCCGAGGTATTGGATATGTGGTCGAAGGTGAAGGGCGACAATCTGGGCGGCGGCATCGTTATCTTCCTGCTGGCCGTAGTCCTTGCCCTCACGGTATTCGTTGCCATCAAGAAGTATGAACATTACAAGCACAGAAGGCTGTCGAGAAAACACCGCAGAAGACATGTGGTAAAGGTAAAAGGGTAAAAAAGTAAAAGGTAAAAGAGAGGGAAAAACCTATTTTATAGGGGAAAAAGAACATTTTTTGAAGGAAAAGAGAAAAAAGTGCCGAAAAAATTTGGTAATATCAAATAAAAGCATTACCTTTGCACTCGCTTTTGAGACATAAAGCTTTTGGGTAGTTACCAGAGTGGCCAAATGGGGCAGACTGTAAATCTGCTGGCTATGCCTTCGGTGGTTCGAATCCATCACTACCCACTTTTCCCAAAAAATAACTCAAAAATTTAAGAGTCCGACTTTCGAGAGAGAGCCGGACTTTTTTTATACAATCGAGTAGGAGGTAAACACTAATCGTAGGCGTTTGTCTCCTATTTTCGCATTTACCGACCTCTCACACCACCGTACATGCGGTTCCGCATACGGCGATGCCTATTGGGTGCTTGAAGAACTAAAAAGCTAAAACAGGAGGCAAAGACTCTCACTTTATCATTGCCTCCTGATTCTCTATTTATTATACCTTATAAACAAATTGTTCAAATCATTTTGGCTCATCAAATGCTTAATATCATTACGAACCAAAGAAGAAGCTGCATTGAGCGATTCCACTTTCTTACCAGTCGCTATATCCACAATGCGCATCATCTCATTACGCTTAATAGCAGAACAATGCTCTGAATATGCTGCCATTCCCTTCAATTTGGGAACAGAGTCTGCATAGCCAGTATAATGAGGTTCAAGCAATACAAACTCAAACTGCTCATCCACACGACGCACAACGATAAAATCAAGGAAATGCGGTCTTAATTCGTCGCCATTAAGATATTGAATACATAGAAAACCATCCTTATTAGGAACATTTCGCACCCAGCAAACGAAACCTTCTTTTTTCTGTTCCACATCAAGTACAGCTTGCTCCCACTCATTCAACTTAAATACAGCCTTCCCCTCTCCATCCACATATAAATGATCAGTAAATGCTGTTCCTTCAGGATGCTTGCTCGTAACCATCAAGTCTGGCAAGGTTAAATCGAATGGCAAAGTAGATACGTGAGCCTTTACAATCTTCTCATATTCACGCTTCACTTCCTCCCCAAAAGCCTCTAACTTTTGACGATACTTATCGTAATATTCATAGAATGCCTCCTTGCAATACTTATCCAGACGTTCCATACACGACTGATTATTAGCGTAGAGGATAAATTGTAAACGCAGTTCAGTATTGTCATACTCATCCAGGTGAGCCTTGCGATAAGCATTCAGCACGCCGTCTTTTCCCAAACGTGTTTCCACATTCTCGCTCCAAGTATCTATATCCGACTCTGAAAGAATGAGTTTGCCATCCTCGCCCTCTTTTGCGCTTTTGCCCAAGGCATCAAAAGCTAACACCACATCGTTCATGGTGCGGATTTTCTCCATCGTCTGCTTGTAAGTCCCAGCATCCTGCAAATCCTTGACGAAATCAGTTATCTGACCGACGATATCATTCTTCAGCTTATTGACAGCATCTCTGCACAATCGAGTGCGAACCAGCAAATGGCAAAGTTTGAAAAGAGCTTTTCGATAATCCGTAACGCCTTTTTGCGGTATCGCATAATTATCTATCTGAGCGGCATTGATAGCCTCGAACACTTCCTGTCGTGAAAGTCCACAAGGCAAGTTGCCCCTAAGTTTCAATACCTGCTTAGGCGAAGGATTGGTTTCCACATGAGTAGGAATCGTACCTTCCAATTCTCGCTTCACCCGTTCTACGGTAACCGCATCAAAATTAGGAAGGAAAAGCTGTACTTCATTCAAAGTATCATCAGTCTCTATTCGTTTCTGCAAAGGAGTGCGCACCATTCTTCCTAGCAGTTGGGCGATGTTGGTGTAACCTGATGCCACCTTGAACGACATCATCGTCTCAGCCCTTGGACAATCCCAACCTGTGGAAAGATTATCCTTGAAGAAGATGACTTTTACGTCCTTGGACTCCGATATTCGTGAAGGGTCGAGATAACGCACTTCAAGCCCATTGACAGTTATGGATTCCTTGGTGTCGAAAGTATGTACCACTTCACCACTTCTCAATGAAATCCCGGTATGAGCCTCAATGATGCGCAAGCACTCGTCGAGGTTGGTCTCAGACAACTTATCATCCTTTTTGTTCTTTACCTGAACCACCAAGGCTGGTCTCACTTCTACATCCTCATGTTGACGATACGCCTCCCAATGCTGGCATTTACTTTTCCAGTCCTTTGCGGCTTCCGCCAGATAGGTCATCTCGGCGAAAGCCTCTCCTGTCTGAGGATGGTGTATTTTGATCTCATCCTTCAACAAGCCTGACGCACGCACCTCATCGGGAGTAACCTCCACCTTAGGCAACAGCGTAGAATCAGCAGATTTCACCAATTCATTGAATCGTTCCAAGGTGGCACTCATGCCGATTATCAATGGCATGGACGGCATATTGTCTGTCTCCGAACCGAGAACAAACTTCTGCATGATACTCATCTGCGTACCAATCTCATTGGGCTTGGCACCACGATGAGCCTCATCAATGATAACCACAAGTTTGTCACCATACTCCTCTATTGTGTTGCGCATAAAGTCCCAACCTGTATAGTTACGGCTATCGCTATACTTCACAAGATTGCTGTTTACCCCAAATTTCTGGGTATTCACATAATAAATGGTACCCAACTGAAGTTTGTCGGCCTTGAAGTTCTGCTCATCTATAGTCACAACTTGGCGATTTCTCAACTTGTCTGCCACTTTGTAGAGTTTGTCCTTACTCTGCTCGTTCAGTTCAGGTGCATCGCTTATCCATAGCACGATGGCATCATTCTGAGTCCCTTGATAGGTGTCGCCAGTATAGAGAGCCTCGATGAATGCAGACATGATGATGGTCTTGCCAGCACCCGTAGGGGCTGTAAAAGGTATGATGCTCTTCTCACCATCTTGCTTATAGCGACGCTGTGCCTTCACCTGTCGCTCTCGCAGACTGCCAAGTGCTTTATTCTGAAATTCAAATAATTCTACTAACATACGTGCCTTATTGTTTTCTTTCTATATTAATCTTAAAGTTGTCGAGATAGTCACGGTAAAGCTGATAAGTCTGCTTAACATTCAGACTTGCAGCCAACGTGCGATAATTCTCCTCACTATCTTCGATGATGTAAACGGTCTCCACCTCTGGCTTGTCCCGCAATGCCTCTTTCAGCTCGTCTATGGCAAACTCATCGTTCAAGACAGCCATCTTGTTCTCGGGAAATACCATAAACTCACCATCCACATGAGTAGGACACACACCATGGGCACCTGCTTTCATCCACAAGATAGGCAGCAGTTCGTTCAACTGGGCGCCAAGCGAAACCTTATCTTTATCAAGGAAAGTCAACTTATAGTAAGCCGCATTTGCAACAAAGCCTTCAGCCATCGGAATCGTAACAGGTACAGTCTTTATCTTTTCGGGCAACTCATCCAGTTCCTTCTTGGCTGCGGTGAATGCCTTATTATTAGAAGTAACCACGTAGATGGTATCAATACTCTCATGAATATCCTCCATAAACCCGTCTATCTTGGTAACGTCGAAGAGGATTGCATTATTAGCATCCTCTGGCACAAGATATGGGCATTCAGCCTTAACCGCATTTTGTGGCATTTTCTTGTCGCCAATCAAGCCAACGATTTGTTTCTTCAATTTTGTTCCCAAGGAATCATCACGAAGGTCAAGGCTAATTTGCTTGATACTTCTTTTTACCACCTTCTCTTCCGTATTGGAAGTAATGTAATCTCCCTGGATTGGGTTTCCATTCACATCCACACCAAGAATGGAGCATTTTGTACGAGGCCAGTTCACATAGCGAGCGATGCCAAACTTCTCCCATTCCTCATCACCCTTGTGCAAACCTTTGGCTCGGAATGCCTTTTCCTCCTCGGCACTCACCTCATTGTTGGTCACCATGATGCAACGGCGATGACCTCCGTCTTCCTTGTTCAAAAGATTGACGGCATGAAGGGTTGTGCCACTACCCGAGAAGAAATCGAGGATAAGAGCGTTTGGGTTGTTGGCAACGAAGAAACGGATGACGTCATGAACGGCATAGAGGGATTTCGGGAATGGAAAACGATTACCGATAAATTTAGACAAAAGTTGTGTCCCTTTATAACTAGCATCATGATTTGCAATATTCCATTGTGTTCCAGGAATAAAAGACCTAGAATAATTGGAATTATCAACAAGTACTGTTCCACTTACAACATCCCTACCAACAACATTTACTTCTTTATCTTCTATTTTTTGTATGCTTCCCCTTTTTAAAAAAGTAACATAGATACCCGTATTCGTAATTTTTCCCCATTTTATATAACCTTTAGACAAACGTTCCTTTAATTCATCTTTCCCTAATTGCCAGTTTCCTTCTGTTCCATTCGGTCTAATTGGCCATAAATACAAACGATTAGCCTTTTTCTCCATTACAGAAGAAGGATGTTCTGACAAAGGCATAGCTTCGCCTATGTCCAAGATTTGAGAGGCATTTTCATTGAAAATGATAGGATAAAACAAATTTTGCCTATCTGTTCTTAAGCTATTAGTTCCTGTTCTTCTTAATTGATTCCAAACTATACCTTGAGCACCTTGACTTTTATTTTTCCCTAACTCCCATTCTTCGGATAAAGGTAATTTTTGAACAGCACTATCCCCAAATTGTACTATATAAAGAAACTCGTTTGTTCGATAAAAGGAATTACTTCTAGCCACACCACTTTGTGCTATTACGCTACTCACCATCTGAATATTTGCCTCAGGAAACATTTCCTCCAATAAGCATCCAAGATGCAAATACTCCTTTTCATCAATAGTTACAATCAGCACCGAATTCTTAGGATTCAGCAATTTCTTGGTAAGCAACAGCCGACTCTCCATCATAGCCAACCACTTGCTATGACGGTAACTATCGTTTCCATCCACATAATTGTTGTTGTATTTCCAGTCGGTAGCACCACTATTGTAAGGAGGGTCTATATAGATACAATCCACCTGTTGCGGATAAAGATAAGCCAAGAGCTGGAGAGCATAAAAATTGTCCGCTTCTATCAACGTATGCCAAAGGCCGCTATCTGGAGCATTTTGAACAGAGTCCACATATTTGAGGCAAGGGTAAATAGGCTCACCATTCTTTGCCACACAAATGAGGTCTTGGCAAGAAACTTGCAGTTCCTCACCTGTTATAGAATGGTGGCAAGTAGCCATCCCACGGCACACACTCATCACCTCCCAAAGAATATCCTCTGTGAGCCTTTTGTCATCATCCACCTTGCGAATCACCTTGCATCCACGGCTGATAGGATAGTCATAGAGCAAAGTCATCTCTGGCACATGATTCTCAAACACAAGTCCAAACTTTTTATGCTTGGTCAGCTCTTTCACCTCCTTTGCCACATGAAGGCGAAGTTCCGGATCTTGTATTCGAGCAATTAAATCATTAATCGCTGCCATCTTATAGTTATTTTAAGTCGCATCCAACTATCAAGACGGCTTGCTGCAAGGAGAGAGCATCATGGATGGAAAAAAGAAAAAGGTGCGGACCCCTTTCCTTTCGCGTTCACGGGAAGCCTGAGAATGAAAACCCGACGTTCACATAGGATAGGACGTCCACACCATATAGGTATGAACATCAACTTATCAATGTGAACGTACGAGCAAACTTCCTCTAAAACAGAGGCTTCACTGCAAACAGCATTCCGATTACTCCTTCTGCGGAAAAGAAATCAGTTTCTCAGGCTTTTTCTTTGTGAACGCGAAATAATAGTCAATGCTTTGTTTTTACTAAAATGTCTTGGAAATGGCCAAAACCAAATCCAAGTGCAAAGATACAAATATTATTTGAAAATCGACAATATTTTATGGAAAAGAACGAAGAAAAAGCAAACATTTACAAATAAAGAAGTACTTTATTCCAAATTTTGCAATAAATTTAATAATAAAATTTAGAATAACTCATTAATTTTCAATTTTCTCTGCATTTTCTCTGCAATTATTGCTTTTATCTCAACTATTTTCCGTAACTTTGCGAAAATAAAAACGTCTAAGGATGCCTCTGGCAAACTAGGACAAGTATCAAATTTTAAAAAGAGAAAAGGATGGAAATCAATTCATTCGCTATAAAAGTAAAGAAAGAGCCTACAGCCATCAGTCTTTTCGCTGGTGTAGGAGGTCTATGCACTAACCTCCAAAAATCTATCAAGAGCGGGAGCGTTCATTTCAGCAAATTGCGAGACACACTTATTTGGAAAAAACTCAATGCTCCTGAAAACATAGACGAGGTATACTTCCCTGTCTGGGAAGATGAATTAGAAGCCAACTTGAAGGATACGAAAAACTCCCTAAAAGAACTAATTCTTGACAACCTCAACACGGAGGAAGACATTCGCTTGACCAAGGCATACCTATATAGAAAAATCATTCGCTACTTTCGACAATATGGTTGTCCTTGCAAGAAGGATTTCATTGGTGGCATAGAAGTTTACATCAAGGAAGCGGACGAGGGTACCAATTACTGGACATACCAGCGATATGGCTTGACCATAAGATACAATGACCAGATAAAGGATGGTTGGCAACTAGATATTACACAAGGAAGCAAATCCCTTGTCGGGAAAACACCTATTTACCTCTTGCAGTCCCTGCAAGATGAGCAATTTCGTGTCATCGCAGGAACTATGATTCTGAAGAAATCAGAAATAGGACAACACCACATGGAGGCTACAAATGGGAAAATATACCCCATCGTAAACCACAGCATCAAGAGCGGACTCAAAATCCCTACTCACTACCATCGAGATGGCAACAAATATGTTACTAAATATAACGGCATAAGAAATTTCATATCCAAATGGATAAACATTCCAGCTTTCACTGAAAGCGTAGGAGTGGATTTGCCCAACAACGCCCACTTCATTCAACTGGCTGAAGAGAAAATCAACATCGTCGAGGAAAAAGCCAAAATGCTGAGATTTGGCAACAACCAGACAAATGTTAGTCCAGGCTACTGCTTCAAGAGATTTGGAGCTGCAGAGCGTCCTACAGAACATCGACATTTCTTTATCTGTCCACGTTCTCAGAATTTTACCCTTTGGCGTTTGTACTACATTTTCCAACAAGGAAAGGATTCCAAGAATGCTCCCAAAAACCGCCTGTCACCAGATGACATCGACACAAACAATTATCTATACCATACGATATGGATGGGCAATCATGCCTGGGCAAATGGCATGAACTTTATGTTCTCTGACGACGAGCATGCTTTGGCGGAACTAGAGAACCATCTTACGGCGATGAACTTCGAGCACGACAAGAAATACTTTGCTATCATCATTTCAGACGTAGACAGAGATGATGTCTCATCACCTCATTACCACCTCTATTACGACATGAAGTATCTCTTGATGAAATATAACATTGGCTCACAAGTGATTCACAAAAAGAGAGTGGATGAGAACAGTTTTATCAATTATATGGTGCCCAACATCGCAGCAGCTATAGCCGGCAAAGAAGGGGGCAAAGCATGGAAGATAGCCTATCCTAGCCAAGAGAATGATATGATTGTAGGAATCGGTGCTTACAGAGAGCATGGCATCAACCAACAATATATCGGATCAGCAGTATGCCTCGACAAAGAGGGAGAGTTACACAACTTTGATGCTTGTCTCAAAGGCAACTTCGAAGAGTTGAGAGCCACCCTTATCAAGGCTATATTGAACTTCTACGGAAAGTTCAAGCACCCCTCACGCCTCATCATCTATTATCACAAGAAGCTGAATCGTGAAGAGTCTGACATCATAGAGGATGCCTTGCGAACCTGTCAAGTTAGTTGTCCTGTCATTGTAATCCATGTCACAGAGACGGACAATGAGGACTTAATGGCTTTCGACACATCGTGCACCAACGTGCTGATGCCAGTAAGCGGCACATACATACATCTCCGCACTCGTAAAGGTTGCCACGAATACCTCTTATACAACAATGAGAGATATGGTGGATTTGGTGAAAAAATGCCGTTTCTCAGACCGTTCCCTGTCAAGATTTCCATCATGCCAGGAAGACGGAACAAAAAGGAATTGACAGAACAAGACGTCAAGGAGATTGTCACCTTGACCTATCAGACCACTCGCATCAACTGGAAATCTGTTTCCATGCGAAGTATGCCTATCACCATTGCGTATGCAGCACTGGTCGCTAAGTTTGTACCACATTTCCCGAATGGGCAATTAACTGAGTTTGGAAAAAATAATCTTTGGATGCTATGATTTTACCCATCACAGAATCAATACTAAGGGGCGAGCTTCGCCCCAACCTTATCACAGAGACTGTTTCATTCGAGAAGCAGTCTCTGTTGATGCGCCTTTTGCGCCATACTAAGGAAAGAGGCAATTTGCTAGAACTGGAGAAAGACATCATCAACGCACTTGATAGTCTGACCCAAGTAAAGGAGATATATCACAAAGACCGAGAGCAGAGAAATACTATAAGCTGCTTGAATCGCTCCACACAGATAGATTCATATACGAGAGTGTATAAAGCTGTATTGTCAGACATTATGACATGCCCAGAAATTTCAACTCCAACACTAAGAATGTACAAGACCATTCTCGACTTGGAAAAGCGACGCACCATTTGGGCTTTGGTGGAACTACATTCCATTATGAAAGACGATCGGTTTGTCCGACCAGAGATAAAAAGCCTTATGACCACCATCAAAGACTATAGCAAAGAGATAGATTCATGTAAAGCTGGCAAGAATAAAAACGTCGCTGTATTACTACAAAATATGCTCACAGAACTATACTTCAGTTTAATCCTAACATTCTCTCCCCTGTTATATACCCAAGGTAACCTTGACTTTGACGATGACTTTGGAGATTTCGTTTTCCTATGGAAAGGAGTCTTTCCAACGGAAGAAGAATTTGACAAATATCAAAATGAGAAAGATAAAATCCAAGAGGAGAATATCGTCATACGACACAAGGACGCCCTTGTGGCAACAGAAGAGAACAAACAAAAAGAAAAACGCCCTCTAAGCAAGGCAGAAAGATTCTTAGAGGACACTACACAATATGAATTCTTGAAAATGCCAAAGATTGTCGCCCTTGACTCCAACAATGATAATCGAAGAAAAGAAAAAGCTATAAAGCTAATAGAGCAGATGCTTGATGCTCCTGCTCATGCCGCAGCCATGCTCGACTATCTAGGCTTTTTCTCATGGATAAAGGACAAATATGAGACAGGATATACACTTACTGCATACGACCAATTTTGCACCAAGGTTGTCATGGGGCAAAACGGTGAAGCATTTAAGAAATACAGACTTGCAATAAACCGTAATTCCAAGTCGCTGAAACCGTATCAATACTCAGGTGACATAGAGCAAGAATATGCCAATATAAAAAATGAGGTGCAATAGCCGTACTTGTTTCACACATAGTACAGCTATTGCCACAACTGTTGCTCTTGCCACTTTTCAGGAAACCCCATTGCTTTGGTATCAACAATTGGATACTTCTTTAATAGCTCTACTAAATCCTGCTTGAAAGAATTTCGAGGATAGACCACATCTATAAAATGCTTCAATATACAAAGGGTAAAGAACACCTTTCCTTGCACGACATCATTTGACACCCACGGAAAGCTTGGTCGATTCATTGCCAATGCACGCAAAGACAAATATCTGTTCCAAAGGCGCGCATGATGGCAACAAGTATTTCTTGTCAATGTTATTATAGTCATCCAAGAAATAAAAACAGGAACTGTCAAGCCAAAATATCTTGCTATTTTCTTACGTAGCTGGTTACTAGCTATATTTTCATATATTCTCGTCAATACACCTAAAGGAATGATTTCTGAAATCATCCACGATGGAGGGTAAGGATTGTCGTAAACATGATTGAAATGATTTATAAAATCCTCACGTGTATTCTGTAGTTCCTTATCTATCAGTGATTTTGTCTTAGAAAATTTGTCAAGATGAGCAAAGCAAGAAGAGTTAGTCATCCAAAACACATCGTTAGTCTCTGCACACGATATATTAACAATTGCACTTCTTACAGCTATCTCTATACGCTCAATCTGGTTAAATATCAACAAACGCAAATCCCTATCAAAGTCATAAAGTTGGATTGCCTTACCCAAACTGCTTTTTACCTTAAAGAGATGCTCTTCCTTAGGAATTTTAAGAAAAGGGTACAAATAGCCACTCAATCGGTAATAACCTATTGATTTTAGCAAAGCTTCGGCATCAGATACATCCGAACAATCCAAACCTCTACCTTCCATTATTCTTAATAGCTCTGATGGGGCTGTATATTGTTTATTGTACTGCATATCATAATTTACATACAAAAATAAAACGACCCGCCGATTTAAGCATTAAAAAGAGGCTTGGCGGGTTCTTGTGCTGCAAATATACAACTTTCTCTCGAATCTACCAAACTTTTTTGAGAATTTCTTTAAAAATTTTAGTTTTCCGTAAAAATCTTAGAGCTAGACCTATTTAGACCAACCAGACCAAAATAGGCCAAAACAGACCAGAATACATTTCTTCGTCGCCCAAGATAGACCAAGTTCTTTTGCAACCGAATCCATACGTCACATCGTTAGGGTTCGGAAAATGAACAAAAAAGACATAATAAACAGTATGATGCCTGAAGCACAGTATGGCACGTACAAAAAAGAAGACACAGGCATACAAGACTCACAACCAGCCACAACACTAACCTTGCAGCCTTTGCAAAGTTTGCAAGGTTTGCAAAACGTGCAAAGTGTGCAGTCCACACAAGCAGTGCAAGCTCCTACCCTCACCCCACTCGAACAGTGGCACGACAACTATGAGGTGATGGAGATGTTTCACATCAGTCAGCGTACCTTGCAGACGCTCCGCTCCAACGGCAAGCTGCCCTTCGCCAAGATGGGCGGAAGATGCTACTACAAGGAAAGCGACCTGCAACGACTCATGGAGGAATCCTACAGAGACAGCAGAGTGAAGCCTATGCCAAAAGACAAGGTTATGCCAAAGGTCGAGCAACCAGCAAAGGAAGGAGGCACACCATGCCAATGACCATTGACCAACTCCACGAGCATCGGATGCAATATTACCGACATCCCATCTCTAACGTGTTGAGCCACAACCGTGTGAGCATCTACCATCTTTGGACTTACATCACCAACCCTCTGCTCTACAAGCAAGCCACGGACACGCTCCGTGGCATTGCCGACGAGAAAGAGCGCAAGGCTTTCAAGGCAAAGGAGTTTGACTACATCCTAGCAAGCGGCACCTTCAGCAGTCGCAACGACCAAGGACTCATCCAGCACTCCAGTCTGCTCTGCATCGACATCGACCACATCGGTTACGAACAGGTGGAAGACCTCAAGCAGCAATTCATACACGATGAGGTGATGAAGGAAAACTTCGAACTGGAACTGGCCTTCCGCAGTCCTTCGGGTGATGGACTGAAGCTCATCGTAGCAATAGACTTGCAAGAGGCTGACCATGCCACTTGGTTTCTTGCTCTGCAAAACTACATTCGATTGAACTATGGAGTGGACATTGACCCTGCTTGCAAAAACGTGAGCCGAGCCTGTTTCCTACCCTACGACCGACATTGTTACGTGAACCCACTCGTATGCCCTTTTTAAGTGAAGAAACAGCGTTCGGTGGCCGAAGGGAAAGCCAATTCAAATGCCTTTCAAATGGCATCATAACGTTATTAAAAACATCAAAAAAATAAGGAGATTACATTTATGACAATAAATAAATCATTCAGCCCAAAGCAATGGGCTAACATCAATACTGCGGAACAAATCCGCACAGTGGCCAATCGTATCGTGGAGATGGGTATCGACATCACCGCAGGCTATAACCGTTGGCGCAACATCGCCTTTGGTATCTCGCTCGAAATGGGCGAGGAAGGCAGAAGCTTCTTCCACGACATCAGTCGATTCTATGCCGATTACAACCACAAGGAATGCGACAAACTCTATGACGACTGTATTAAGCGACTCAAGTCCAACAGCAACCATTCTGGCATCAGCATTGCTTCTTTCTTCGGTTATGCCAAGGAAGCAGGGGTTAACATTACCATGGGAGTTGCTAACAGCACAAAAAACGCAATCTCTACAAACATTGCAAATGATGCAAACCTTGCAAACTCTGCAAATGATGCAAACACAGAAGAACCCATCCCTCTGCCAACCTTCAGCGACAAAGTAGCCACCAACTTGCCCCCAATCTTCAAGGACATCACAACCTTGGGCAAGACACCTACCGAGAAAGACATGCTCTTGCTTGCCTCCATCACCATTCTGAGCGGAGCCTTCCCAGAGGTCTTCGCCATCTATGATGACATGCGAGTATATCCTAACCTCTTCACCTTCCTCGTGGCAAACGCTGCCAGCGGCAAAGGACGAACCTCTGCTTGCCTCAAGCTGGTGAGTCCTATAGAGCAAGAAATACGTGAGGCCAATAAACAGGAGGTGGACGATTACCAACAGCAACTCGCCGACCTGCGTGCCTTGGGCAACAAGAAGTCCGTTGCCATGCCTATGCCCAAGGAACCGCCTTATCGCTCAATGTTGATACCTGCCAACTGTTCCTCTACCGCTATCTACCAAGCCCTCCACGACAACCACGACCAAGGGATCACCTTCGAGACTGAGGCTGATTCGCTCGCCAACACCCTCAAGAGCGACTATGGCAATTTCTCCGATGGTCTGCGCAAGGGTTTCCATCATGAGGACATCACCTATCGACGTCGCAAGGAGAACGAGCACGTGGAGATTCACAACCCTAAATGGACGGTCTATCTCACAGGTACACCAGGACAGGTGAACAACCTCATCCCTTCACCTGAGAACGGACTTTTCTCCCGCTTTCTCTTCATGAAGGTGGATATTCCTGCCAAATGGCACAACGTGTTCAGCAAGGCTAAGCGCACCATCGACGAGGAAATGGAAGCCATCGGCAAGCGTGTGTTCCGCATCCATCAGCATTTGGTTGCTAGCAAGAGTATGAAGCCAAAGACTGGTCAGTCCTACTCGAATGACATCCTGTTTGAACTGACTGATGCACAAGGTGAGCAATTCAACAAATACTTCGAGAGCCTAGTGGAGGAATACAAGAACATGTTGGGCAGAGACTTTGTGGCAAGCATCTACCGACTGGGACTGAGCACCTTCCGCATCGCCATGGTTTTGAGTATCGCAAGATTGGAGGAAACGCTTTCCGAAAGTTCCACAACCTCCATCTCTGAGAATGCAACAACCTCCATTATTTGCCGAGACGAAGACTTGGACAATGCCATAACCATCGCCGACACACTGATGCAGCACGCCGCAAAAATCTTTGCCACGCTTATGCCAAACAAGGAGGAAGACGGAACATTGGGAATCAAACTAAGCCCTATGAGCGAAAGACTCTTCGAGAACCTTCCCGACAAGTTCAATCGCCAAACGGTTCTTTCTATCGGAAAAAAGCTTGGCATTCCTCAGCGCACAGCCGAGAAATATGTAGGCGAATATGTCAACAAGCACGGTCTATGCAAACGAACAGGAAACGGCGAATATGAGAAGGTTAAGCAACAAAACGCAGACGAGCGCAGCCTCCTACCGATGCTTGGAAAGTGCTGAAAAAAGTAGTATCTTTGCAATGTGGTTAGGAAACGAGGGCTACGGACCATGATTTAGCTCAACGGCGACAAGACTTGCTCCGTACCCTCTCCGTACCTGCTCCGTACCAAGTCTATACATGCTCCGAGAAACTTAGTTTTGAGGGGATAAAGATAGAATTCATTTAGTGTTTAACAATTTAATATTAAAGAAAGGAACAAGATTATGGGAAAAATTAAACAAGGTATCCTTGGTGGATTCAATGGAACCGTAGGAACAGTAGTTGGTGGTAGTTGGAAGGGCATGGCTTACATGCGTGGCAAGGCCCAGAGTATCAAGAACCCTCGTACCGAGAAACAGATGTCACAGCGCATCAAGTTTGGTATGGCACAGAAGTTTGTCAAGGTGATGACAGCCTATTTGAAAGTGGGTTTCCGCAACTACACCCAGCACCAGACAGCCACCAATGCGGCCATGAGCCACACCGTGCGCAACTGCATGGCAGGCAAGTATCCCGCCTTTGGTATCGACCCTAGCAAGGTATTGGTGAGTAGCGGCTCCTTGATGCCGGGCCGTTTCTGCACGGTGAAAGTGGCAAGCAACGTGGCGACCTTTTCCTGGGAGGACAACTCTGACGAGAGCCACGCCAGCATCGACGATTTCGCCATGCCTCTCGTCTACAATTTCACAAAGGGCGAGGCAGTATTCACCACCGAAGATGCGAGTCGTATAGATTGCAAAACTGTGTTGAAACTCCCTGTCGATTGGTCTGACGACCTTCTCTCCTGCTACATCGCCTTTGCCTCTGTGCAAAACTCAAGCGTGAGCAACTCTGTGTATGTAGGTGACGTGAAGAGCGATGGCAGTGTGGAGCAAGGTGCCAACGGCATCCTCTACAACGACGGTGTCATCGACAAGAACAAACCAAACGAGGGTTCTAACAAGGGTGACAATGGCGACAGCAGCACTACCACCCCAACAAATCCTAGCGAAGGAAGCGGTGACGATGGTCTAGAGTAACCTCATTTCTAAACAAAGAGGGTGTGTCACAGACTTATGACACACCCTCTTTTTGTTATCTTCATCCTTCTATCTGCGTATTTGGCCAATTCACCAGATATAGCATTTCGGTGGCACGGGTGAAAGCAGTATAGAGCCAGTGGATATAATCGGGAGTAAGCATATCATCCGTCATATAGCCCTGGTCTACATAGACATGCAACCACTGTCCACCCTGCGCTTTATGACAGGTAACGGCATAGGCAAACTTCACTTGCAGAGCATTGAAATACGGGTCTTGCCGAATTGCCTTCATACGGTCTGCCTTCAGTGGTATGTCCTGATAATCCTCCTCTATTTTATGGAAAAGCTGCTCTTGCTGATCATGGGTCAAAGCAGGAGCCTCACTCGTCAAGGTATCCAGCAATACCGTAGCCTCCAGTTCATAATTATCATAATCGGGAAATTTCAACAGAAGGGTGGCAAAATGAAAGCCGTAGAGGTCGATGCGACGGCTCACCTTCATCACCTTCGCCCTATCGCCATTAGCCAGGAAAGCAGGAATCTCATGACTTGGAACTTCGTTACTTTGAACTGTATGATTAGCTAAAGTATTAAATTTTTCACTCTTCACTTTTCGTTCTTCACTTAATTGTCTTTCCTTTATCTTCTTTCTTTCTTCCTCCATCCAATAATAATTGTTCTTCACAATCATCAGCATGTCGCCACTCTCCAGTTCCTCTTCCCTATCAAGTACCATGTTGCGAATGCCCTGGTTGAAGATGTTGGCGCGCTTGTTGCTACGAGTCACCACAATGGTATCGTCCAATCCTACATGATGATAGCTGTCGCCAAGAGCCTCGATGAGTTCTGCACCCGGCATTTCCCTGATATCCGAGAAACCGGAGAAACGGATTTTAGGCAGTTGGGTAATGTCATCGTGGGTAATCATCTGGCGGATACAGGTAGCATTAAAGAGGATGCCCGACTGCTGACTCTGACGGACTACTTCGTTCAAATCGCACTCATAAACCGACAGTCCATATCCCTGGAGCATCGCAGCAGAAAGAGCTGGTGATTCTTCCTCACCAACAGGAGGCAACTGTGCCTTATCGCCAATCAGCAAAAGTCGGTCGTTACGTCCCTGATACACAAAATGAATCAGATCATCTAGCAGACAACCGCTGCCAAAGGTGGTTCCGCCCAATCCCAAATTGGCAATCATCGAAGCCTCATCTACCATAAAAAGCGTATCAGTATAGAGATTATCATTGAGATTGAACTGTCCATCCACTCCGGCAAACGCCTTTTCGCGATAGATGCGGCGATGAATGGTATAGGCAGGCATCCCGCTGTTCAGAGAGAAGACCTTAGCCGCTCTACCCGTAGGAGCAAGGAGCATCACCTTCTGGCGAACAGCACGGAGCGTACGGACGATAGCACCCGAAAGCGATGTCTTACCGGTACCCGCACTACCCCGGAGAATCATCACAGCATGAGGATTACTATCCGTCATAAACTGCACGAAAACATCGAGCGCTTGAGCCTGTTCTGGGGTTGGCGGAAAGCCAAATTGCTGTAATATCTGATATTTTAACTCTTCAATGTTCATATTTCGAAAACTTTTAGTATCTTTGCAGAAAATTTACTGCACCTATTTGCTGTGCAAAAGTAATAATACTTTTTGAAATGAGAAAAAGAATAAAGAATAATTATATTTTGGGAGCATGCGTCATCATCATGATGCTACTCTGTATTCTGAGTGTAAGCCAGCCCATCCGCTTCCAGAAAGCCATGGCTAGCAGAGAAGCAGAGGTGAAGGAGAAACTGATGCAGATACGTCAGGCTGAAGAGAAATACAAGGCGAAACACGGCGTATATACAGGCGATTTCCCGACACTGGTAAAAGGCAAGTTCTTACAGGAAGATGCCCAATACATTCCCTATGCCAACGGTAAGAAGTTTACACTCGCTGCCACGGTTATCGTAGGAAAAAGCGGTAAGCAGATTCCGGTGATGGAATGTGGGGCCGGTTATGAAACCTTCCTCGACGGACTCGATGAAGGTTCCATCCAGCAGAAGATAGAGGAGGCCAACTATGCCGGCAACTATCCCGGACTCAAGATAGGCGATTTAACGACAGATAATAACAACGCAGGTAATTGGTAACAGATATGCAAATAAAAGGTAACAACATTCAGCAAGCACGACTCACCATCCGCGTGAGCAGAAACACCCTCAGTTTTTCGGTAGTTGACCGTGAAGCTGAGCATCAGCTCATCTATGAACCTTATACAGTAAAGAGTGGTGTTTCGATGGCAGCCAACTTGCGTCAGGCTTTCAAGGAGAGTACTCTCCTGCAGAGGGGATACCAGAAGGTACGCGTATATCTCGATTCGCCTATTCTGCTGGTTCCTATCGAAGAATTTCATGAAGAGGATATCGATGTGCTCTATCAGCATGCCTTCAACAGTCATAACAGCGATGCCATTCTCTACAGAGTGCAGCCGGAACTGAATGCGGTAGCGGTATTCCCTATCAACAAGGATTTGAAAATGGTGGTAGAAGACAACTTCAAGGATGTCCGCTTCACACCTATCATGCAACCGATGTGGCACTATCTGCATCATCGCAGTTTCACCGGCATTCACCGCAAGCTCTATGTTTATTTTCACGACAAGAAGCTGGACGTTTTCGGTTTCGAGAAGAACCGTTTCAAATTTTTCAACTCGTTCAATGCCGAGCATGCCAAAGACGCCCTCTATTTCATTCTCTATGTATGGAAGCAGTTAGGATTCAACCAGATGCAGGATGAGTTGCATGTAGCAGGCAATGTTCCTGATAAGGATTGGTTCCTCTACAACACGAAACTCTATATCAAGAAGACCTTCATTCTGAATCCTTCCGCCGAATTCAACCGTGCGCCCATCACAGAGATTAAAGGTCTGCCATTCGATTTAATGGCACTGTACTTAAGTAAGTGAAAAGAGTTAAAAGTTGATAGTTAAGAATTCAACAGAATAGCTTATCATAAAGTTCAATGTTCAACATTTAATATTCAACATTAAAACAAATGAGAATCATAACAGGACAATATAAGGGACGCCATTTCGACATTCCACGTTCGTTTAAGGCGCGTCCGACAACAGATTTTGCAAAGGAGAACATCTTTAATGTGCTGCAGGGATATATTGATTTCGAAGATACCTCTGCCCTCGACCTCTTTGCCGGTACGGGCAGCATTTCGCTCGAACTGGTATCACGAGGCTGCAGCCGGGTAATCAGCGTAGAGGCAGACCGCGATCATGCCAACTTTATACGCCAATGTTTTCTGAAGTTGGGCGAAGACAAAGATATTCTGATTCGTGGTGATGTATTCCGTTTTCTGAAGACCTGCAAGCAGAAGTTTGACTTTATCTTTGCCGATCCTCCATACGCTCTGAAGGAGTTGCCGCAGATTCCAGACCTCGTTCTGAATGGCGACTATCTCAACGAAGGAGGCATCTTCGTCTTTGAGCATGGCAAAGACTATGATTTCTCCGAGCATCCACGATTCCTGGAACACAGAAGTTACGGAAGCGTAAACTTCTCAATATTCAGATAGAAAAAATCCCCGTTTGCACCAGACAAGATGCAAACGGGGATTTATTCGTTATAACAGCGGCGAGAGTAATCTTACCGTACTCTCGAAAAGGCGCTGCAGGAACGGACGTTTTACGAAATAAGATACATCATCTACCAGGATACTCTTCGCCTCATCCCGCAGATAGACAGCCTTCACGCGCTGCGCCATCCCCTCATCAAAGAAGAACGCATTCGCTTCGAAATTATTCTCAAAACTTCGGAAATCAATATTCGTACTACCTATCGTACAGAGATTATCATCACTCACCAGCAATTTGCTATGATTAAAGCCTGCCGTATAGAGATAAACCTTTACGCCAGCCTCTATCGCCTCCATCACATACGAACGTGATGCCCACTCAACCAGTTTGGCATCAGCATGACGGGGCAACATCAGACGGATATCCACACCCGCCAGAGCTGCTGTTCGCATGGCAAACAATACTGGTTCAGTTGGCAGGAAATAAGGCGTTTCCATATACACATACTTCCGGGCCTGAAGCAGGATGCGGACATAGCCCTGCATAATGTCAGGCCAAGGACTGATAGGACTGCCCGTAACTATCTGTACGAGACAATTGTTGTGGATATGCGCACTGACCGGCGGATAATACTGGCGATTGGTAACCAATGTACGATCTACGAAATACCAGTCTACCAGAAAGGCTCTCTGAATGGCGTAAACGCCACCGCCCTCAATACGGAGATGCGTATCGCGCCAGGCCTGTTTCTTATCACCCTTCACATAGCGCAGAGCTATATTCATGCCGCCGATAAAGCCCACTTTACCATCTATGACACAGAGTTTGCGGTGGTTACGATAGTTTACCTTACTCGTAAAAGCCGGAAAGCGGACTGGCATGAACGAATGTACATCAATGCCTGCATCACGCATACGTTCAAAGAATTCATCCTTCACCTTCCAGCAGCCTACATCATCATAAATCAGTCGCACCTCTACTCCCTGCTCCGCCTTATCAATCAAGGCATCAGCTATCAGATATCCCAAGGCATCGGCTTCGAAGATATAGGTATCGAGATGAATATGATGCTTTGCCTGTCCTATATTATATAATAAGGTAAGGAAGAAATCGTAGCCATCGGTATAAATATCCACCTGATTATCTTTAAAAGGCAGCGCCCAACTCTGGTTGGCAAAGAGATTCATCAGCGGTTTATTGCTGTCTGGCAGGTGAAGATTCTCCTGCTCTACGAACTCGAGCATGGAGCGCTTGGTGAGCTGGTCCATACTGCGGTCGCTGATAAGCCGTTCCTTGCGGGTATTCTGTCCGAAGAAGAAATAGAAGATAATACCCACAAAGGGGATGAAGAAGAAGACCAATATCCATGCCATCGTCTTGGCGGGCTGACGATTGTCCATCAAGACGGTAATGATAGCCGGAACGGTTATCACGACATAAAGCAACAGATATATCCAGTGAAAATAAATCATATAGCATTTCTCCTTTTAAATCTCTAATACTTCTTTACAGAGTTCCTCCCCACAGGACAGGAGTTCCGGTTAATTGAAGATATTGTTTGCCTGACTCGCCAGAAGCGTGTTCATCTGCTTGAGTTTCATAAACTCCTGCAGCAGTTCACGATTGGTCGGATTCTTGGCAAACTCCTGCTGTACCTCAATAATACGCTGAGCAATATAATGAGTGCGGAAGCTCAAGATGTCTTTAAAGACAAACTGACGGAGCTTATCGGCGCTCATCTTCATCTGCAGACTAGCCGTAGATACCTCCTGGTCACCTGTAGGCAAACCTGCCAACCTGCTGATTTCCGGATTCGGATGATTGGCAAAATAAGTTTCGGCGACAAAATCATCTTCTTTTTCGAGATGCTCCACAGCCTCCTGCATAATCTGATTATATAAATCATTATGAAACTTAAAGCCATCTCCACCCAAATCAAGACTGATATACTGGGCCACAGCTACCTCCACATCATTTCCGTCTACATCCTGTACCGTGATGAGCTGGTCGCCATGATGAATAATCAACTGTACCAGAAGGCCTTCTACTTCCAGAAGTTTATCCAGTGGGGTAACCGCTCTCATCACCGATTGCGCCTGCTGCGCTGCCGCTACAGGCGAATCTTTCAATCCCGCTGCACGTCGCTCTGCCTTTACCTGCTCACTCATACCGTTGCGCACAAAATTGTTCAAGGCATTTACGATAATTGCCTCGTTCACGCCCAAACGGTGAGAACAGTCGGTGATATAAGAAGCGCGCGTTATCTGATTCTTGATTTTCGAGATGCTCTCTACAATCGAATTGATAGCCTGACTTCGCTTTACAGGGTCTGTCACGCCGCGTAGCAGAATATCGGTCTTAAACTGTATGAAGTCGGTCTGATTCTCCTGAATATATCTTCTGAATTCTTCTGCCGAATGACTGCGGGCGAAACTGTCAGGGTCATTGCCGTCAGGGAGGAAGAGTACCTTTACGTTCATCTCTTCTTCAAGCAGCATATCGGTACCTCTCAGCGCAGCATGAATACCCGCATTATCGCCATCATAGAGAAGAACGATATTACTGGTAAAGCGGTGCAGCAATCTAATCTGATGCACGCTCAGCGCTGTACCCGAGTTGGCCACCACATTTTCGATGCCACACTGATGCATCGAGATAACATCGGTGTATCCTTCCACCATAAAGACACAATCCTCCTTGGCTATCGCCTTCTTGGCCTGATAGAGTCCATAGAGTTCGCGCTCCTTATGATAGATAACGCTATCAGGCGAGTTGACATATTTCTGGCTGATGCCCTTGGTTCTGCTGTCGAGCACTCGTCCGCCAAAAGCTACCACCTTGCCGCTCACGCTGAACCAAGGGAAGATGGCTCTGCCCGAGAAACGGTCAAGAATCTTATCCTCACCCGACTTATTGCCGGCTTCGTCCTTATCCACCTTGAAGCAGAGTCCCGTATCAACCAGATATTTCGGATTATAACCAGCCGCCTTAGCCGCCTCAGCAAGAGCAGTACGCTTAGGGAGCGCAAAACCCAACTGGAATTTTCTGATGATATCATCTCTGAAACCTCTTCCTCGGAAATAAGCCATACCGATAGCGATACCATCCACATCATGCAGGAGAATATCCTGAAAATATTTCGCCGCCCAATCGTTGACGATAAACATGGATTCTCTTTCGCTCTCGCGCTGTTTTTCTTCGTTGGTCAGTTCCCGCTCCTGAATTTCTATTTTATATTTCTTGGCGAGCCAGCGAAGAGCATCGGGATAGGTCATCTGTTCCAGTTCCATCAGAAAGTTGATTGCATTGCCTCCCTTTCCGCAGGTAAAACAATGACAGATACCTCTTGTTGGAGATACGGAGAAAGATGGATTGGAATCGTTATGAAAAGGACACAAGCCGACATAATTGATGCCACGCTTCTTGAGCGTAACAAATTCAGATACCACCTCTTCTATCTTGGTGGCATCCATAATTTTTGCTATCGTCGGTCTGTCTATCATTATATATATTCTTTTTTTCTGTTTTTACTATGCAAAATTACTATTTTTCTTTGAAAACACAAAGAGAAACGGACAGAAAAGTAAAAATGAAACATATTAAAAACTAAAGATTACATAAAATAAAGTATATCCGGATAGTTTTGGCTACCTTTGCAACCGGCAAAAACACATTGCTGACAATCGGAAAATAACAACAAAATAAATAAACATGAAACTAAACAACATCAAGCAAACATTCCTGGCTGGCGCTGCCCTGCTCTCAACAATCAGCATGAGCGCAGCCGACAGATTTGTGAATTTCAAGCAAGGAGACTTGCTGCTGAATGCCAATAACCGGGTAGAAATCTACATGGATACCAACGACTGCAAGGGAGTGAGCTATGCTGCTCATGCCCTGCTGAAAGATATAAAAAGTGTGAGTGGAGCCACAGCCACCCTCACCTCGGATGCCGGTTTTCAGAAAAAAGCCGATACGTCCCGACCAGCTATCCTCGTAGGCACCATCGGCCATTCAGCAGCCATCGACCAACTGGTGAAACAGAAGCGCATCAACGGAAATCTGCTAAAGGGCAAACGTGAAAAGTTTATCATCACGCTCATAGATGGTCAGCTCGTCATTGCTGGCAGCGACCGCCGAGGCACCATCTATGGCATCTACGAACTTTCGCAGCAGATGGGCGTATCGCCTTGGTATGACTGGGCAGACGTGCCTGTAGAGCATCACGATTCCATTTTCGTAAACAAAGGAATCTACACAGATGGCGAACCTGCCATACGTTATCGCGGTATCTTCCTCAACGACGAGGCGCCTTGCCTAACGTCATGGGTAAAGAACACCTACGGCACCGGATATGGCGACCACCGTTTCTATCAGCGCGTCTTCGAACTGGTATTGCGACTGAGAGGTAACATGATGTGGCCTGCCATGTGGGGCTGGGCTTTCTATGCCGATGACCCGGAGAACGAGAAGACGGCAGATGAAATGGGCGTAGTGATGAGTACTTCCCATCATGAGCCGATGGCCCGCAACCACCAGGAATACGCCCGCAACCGAAAGGGATGGGGACCATGGAACTATCAGAAAAACAAGACAAACCTGCAGAAGTTCTTCCGTGAAGGCATTGAGCGAATGAAGGGAACTGAACAGATTGTAACCATCGGAATGCGCGGCGACGGCGATGAAGCGATGAGCGAAGAGGCAGATACGAAGCTGATGACCAACATCATCAACGACCAGCGTAAGATTATCGCTGACGTAACCGGCAGAAAGGCTAGCGAAACCCCACAGGTTTGGGCACTATATAAAGAGGTATTGGATTACTACGACAAGGGCATGAAGGTGCCTGATGACGTAACCCTCCTGCTCTGCGATGACAACTGGGGTAACGTGCGCCGTGTACCGAATGCCAAGGAACGCAAGCACAAAGGCGGTTGGGGCTTATACTATCACGTAGATTACGTAGGTGCTCCAAGAAACTCAAAGATGCTCAACGTTACTCCTGTGCAGAATCCTTGGGAGCAGTTGACACTTGCTTACGAGAATGGCATTGACCGTCTCTGGATCCTCAATGTGGGCGACCTCAAGCCGATGGAATATCCTATCAGCCAGTTTATGGACATGGCTTGGAATCCACGTAAATACGATGTAAACAACATCACTCGTCATACCCGCGACTGGTGCGCACAGCAGTTTGGTGAATCGCAAGCCGATGAAGCTGCCCGCATTCTGAACCTCATCTGCAAGTACAACGGCCGCTGCACCCCAGAGATGCTCAACAAGAACACCTACAGTCTGGAAAACGGTGAATGGCAGGAGGTGGTAAATCAGTATCTCCAGCTCGAAGCCGATGCGCTGCGCCAGTACAACAGTCTGCCGGCATCCTATCACGATGCCTATCGCCAGATCATTCTCTTCCCTATCGAGCTGATGAGCAATCTGCACCAGATGTATTTTGCCCAAGCACAGAACCACGCCCTCTACAAGCAGGGCAATCCGAAGGCGAATGTATGGGCTGATGAATGCGAACGCCTCTTCAAGCGCGATTCCCTGATCTGCGACTATTACAACCATAAGATGGCTGGCGGCAAGTGGAACGGAATGATGACCCAGAAGCATATCGGCTATAAGAGTTGGAATGATGATTTCGAGAAGGATACCTGTCCGGAACTCTTCCGGGTAACCTCCAAGGATGGAGTGATTATCAGCGAAAACAACGGCGTGGTAGAAATCGAAGCTCCTTACTATAGCAGCAAGACGGATGCTGCCGAGGCGAAATGGACAGAGATTCCATTCATGGGCAAAAGCGTATCGGCAATGACTCTGATGCCGTATACCAAGAGTATAAAGGGAGCCAGCATCACTTACAAGTTTAAGATGCAAGTTAGCAAAACTTCGGATGGCAAGGCATTTAATGGCCAGCAGAAGGTTCGCATTCATGTGATTACCAAATCAACCTTGGATTATCTCAACAAGGGCGGCTTAACCTATGGTGTAAGTTTAGATGGTGCTTCTCCTGTAGAGGTTAACTTCAACAAAGATTTGAACGAGAAGCCGGAGAACATCTACAATATCTATTATCCAACGATAGCCACTCGCATCGTGGACAAGGTGATAGAGCTAGAGCTGCCAGCCTCATCCGATGGCATCCACACCCTCACCCTCACTCCTAACGACCCAGCCATCGTCTTCGAGAAAATCGTGATTGATGGAAGAGGAGGAAAAAAGAATGTCAAGGTGATTTAAAGGTAGCATATAATAAAAGGTATAGGCACGCACCCATGAAAGGATGCGTGCCTATTCTTTTTACGCAAACTATCACTATCTTCTTATGTTCCATACTTCGTAGCATTCATTTTTACATAAACAATCACAATAGTAACAAATAAATGAAAAAAAAGAGTATTTTTTAAATCTTTTTTGAGAAATATACGTTTATATGAGTAAAGTTAGAAACATAAAAACAAGAAACGAATGAATATAGACAAACCAAAACTCATAAAACAACTGGAGAGTCTTGTCGACAATCGGCAAGACTGGCTATTTCGTTTTGCCTATATTCGAATCGGGCAACGTGAGGATGCAGAAGATATTGTGCAAGAGGTGCTGCTTGCAGCTTTCAAGAAACTGAAAGAAGGACTCAAGGTGGAAGAACTCGACCGATACATCATCCGCTCCGTAAGCAACGCATGCCGAGACCACTTCCGTCAAAAGCGTCCCCAATACATAACCATCAATGAGGCTACAAGTATGCCTATTGGCAACAACGACAAGCAGATACATGAGGAATTTCTCAGAATATCGAAACTGCTGGAAGACATTCCGCAAGAACAAGCGGAAATCGTAAGAATGAAATGTTACGATAACCTGACATTCCGAGAAATAGCGGAACTGGAGGAATTACCAGAAGCCACTGTGAAATCTCGCTATCGCTATGCCATCCAACATATTCAACAACAATTAAGAAAGGAAAAACGAGTATGAAAGATCTCACAAACATCAATAACAATCATGAATTTGAGGACATAGAGCAACTGCTCCAACCTCAATGTGATTTTCATGCCTCCTCCCAAACCAAGAAGGAGGTAATGGAAAAAGCGAGGAAGAGCATGACCATCTATCGCTCCCTGCGCATCTTCCCATGGATTTGCGCTGCCTGCGTGGCTGGTATCATCGCTATCGTCTTACAACCACCCAAGGATGCAACTCTTGCGCCGAGCAATACTATAGTGGCAGTAAAGAAGACCACACAGCCTACGCAAAAGGCAATGATGCAAGAAAAGAATTTGACGGCAGAAAAGGAAAATACAGCAGGAAAAGCCATCACAGAAGAGAGCAGAACATACGAGAAGAAAAAGACTTTCGCCAAGCTCAATGCTCCCAAAAGAGAGGCTAAACCTAAAGCTGAGTTTGGAGATGACATGCCAGACACCGAAGAAAAAGGTCCGGTACTCTTCCCTATGTCAACCTTGCCCGAAGAGCATCTTTTCAAAATGCAGACAGCAGAAGCTCAAGCCACTACAAGCAATGCCGTGCAAAGTGAGGATGACCGCCAACAAATACGGCGAATCACCGTAAAACTCTAAAGAAAGTATATATAATTAAGGTATAAACATTAAAGAACAAAGAACATGAAAAAGTATTTCATATATTTATTACTCATGATGTTCTCATCAATGGGAGCACAGGCACAAAAGTCTTATTTCAAAGAGGCTTTGGAGAAATTGGTAAGCAACAAGGCGTTCACCATGAATCAATCAGGAGCAAAAAATGAGGTTGGTGACACAGCACAATGGAGTTGGAAAAAATATCGCTTTAAAACTCTCAAGAAAGACAAGTTTCTCAAGGAACTGGACAGAATCAACAAGGCTTTTCAAAAAGATTGCAATCAGCCTGTAACTGACTTTTACTATATGGCAGATGGAAACAACAACCCACTTAAAACATGGATGAACTTTGACATATCTGTAGGCAACGACCTTATTATGGTTGGAAATTTCTCGGCATATAGCGTCCTTATCAATCGCCAACAAATGGGTCACTCTGGCATGCGCAGAGTCTGTGCCATAGAATGGGGCCATATCATAGAGAATGGTTGGGTTAACGAAAAAGGCTATGAAGGAAACATCTGCATCGTAGAAGGAAAAGCTCCTTTAAACAAGCACCGCGTGGCTGATGAAATAAAACAGCAAACATATAAAGCCCCACAATATACAGTCGATTTAATAATCCCAAAAGACACCATAAACGAAAAGGCAGCTCCTAAAGAAGAGACTAAAGAAGAAAAAGAAGTGCCTAACGAGCAATTGACCAAGATGCTAAAAGATGCTCAGACCAACCTGAAAGGCAACTTTGAGATTATTGGCAAGCGTGACCCAGAGCTTTGGGATCGTGGCTACTTTATCTGTTACAAAGACGAAACAGATATGTATGTAGAGCCCATCCTAGTGGCTACCAACGGCACTAACTTCTCATACAAGCACGACCTGAAGGACATTACCATGGGAAGAGTGAGAGCACTGATGAAAGATGGAACCATCTGCTCGGAATGGATAGACATTCCTTTTGTACCAGGAGAGATAGCAGAGCTAAGCGTACACAATGGCTACTACAGCCTCACAGGATCAAGTTTCTATAAGCAGTGGGTGGAAGAGGAAAGCAAGAACCATGATGGATGGGACGAGCGCAAGTATACGGATTACGCACTCAGCAATATCCATTCTCCTGGCATCATCTGCTATCTGTTCTATCAGCATTTGATAAAAGGTTCTTCGAATCAAAAGAAAATATTCAAAGCCCTCCCAACAACTCTACAAGAGAATCATGTGGGTCGCTTTATCAAAAAGCATATGAACAATAAATTATAAAAATCTCAACTTTCAGTCACATTCATTTAATACATATGTGATGTAAGAAAGGACATACTGCATAGAACCCAATGCCACCTCTATCAGTTTTGATGGAGATGGCATTTTTGCTTCAAATTAGCGCATCCCCAATAGAGGTAAATTTCAATGCCGACATGAATGAGAAGCCAGAGAACATCTACAGCATTTACTATCCTACGATAACCACTCGATGAGTAATTTCTATCATTTTTACTCATTCAGAATGAGTAATTCTGAGCAAAAACACTCATTCTGAATGAGCGTTTCTTGAAAAGCGCCTTTTATTCACCTTCTACCTTGCATCCACTGAACCCCATTT
>ENA-OYWS01000245-OYWS01000245.1-human-gut-metagenome-genome-assembly--contig:-NODE-245-length-28604-cov-9.461277_pt1 | contig 28604 bp, 27 predicted proteins | sample MGYA00244813_ERZ653402 | MGnify/ENA primary metagenome ERZ653402 (study PRJEB26926, sample SAMN06165021) | human gut metagenome | biome: ENVO:00009003; feature: ENVO:2100002; material: ENVO:00002003...
TCAGGCGATGCCTTCCTGATTAAAATTAAGATTTTAATCAGGAAATAGTATCAGAAAAAGCTGATGGCCTCTCCCGTTTCCTTTTCCTGATCCTTGACCCAGTCCGCGTTCAGATCGTTCTGCACCACGGAATGGTCGGTCAGCTCGATCACCAGCGTATCCGCTCTGGCGGAAATGGATTTCACCACATATTTTCCGGCGGCATTTACCAGCGCCTGCTCGCAGTCCGCGTACTGCTGATGCTCTCCATTGACCACCAGCTCCACCTTGCCGTCGGCGCATTCCGCCAGATTTTTCAGCGTCACGCTGCCGCCGAAGCCCTGAAAGAAGCCGGAATAATCCTGCACCTCGACGGATGCTTCCCGGCAGATGGCCTTGATGCGGTTTCTGACCTCCTGCGGCATGACCGCGGAGGCGATAATGACGAAATTGACCCGGTACTTTTCAATGGCGCCCTTCAGGTTCTCCACGCCGTTGACCACGGGAACGCCGTCCAGCAGAGAGCCGAAGCCGATCTCCTTGTAGTTGAGGGCGCACACCGGACGGACGGTTTTCTCCCGCTCCAGCTCCTGAAGCATGATCTTGCCGGTCCCGCCTGCGCCGATGACCATTGCGTTTATCGTTGCACCTTTCCCGTTATTTGCCACCCTGACCTTTTCCATAAGGAGCAGCCGGTAGGAAAACCGGCTCGCGGTGATGAGACACGTCTGGGTAAACGCGCTGAGGCAGTAGAAGGAAATGGGCATTCTTATAAGGGGCGTTCCCCGGAGCAGGATGAGAGTTCCGATGATGTGGACGATAAAGCAGACCACGTTTGCCCCGACGATGCGGTTCAGGTCGTTGAAGCCCGCGTACTTCCAGATGCCGCTGTACAGGTTGAAGCAGCAGAAGATCACGAGACAGAGAATTGTGTAATAGGGCGCGTAGCTGGTATAGGCTTCGATATACTGCGCCGCGGCGCTGTGGAACTGCTTCGCCACATAAAATCTGGTCAGCAGCGCAAGATAACACGCGGCATTCACCGCAATGATGTCATACACGACCAGTAAGAACCGTATGGCGAACCACCTGACGTATATCCACTTACTTTTCCTGTTTTCTTCCGGCATAAATTTCACTCTCCCAATTTCTTTGCACGAAATTTCGGTCTGCTCACAGGGGTTGCAGATTTCCGGTCTCGCCGCAGTTTTTCAGCTCCATATGGTCAAGGGCATATTGCAGAGCCATGCCGATCAGCTCGTTCCGGGAACGGTTCGTCTTGGCCGCCAGGCGGTTGTATTCCTCCTGCAAAGCTCTGTCTATGCGTATCGTCATTGTGACGGTTTTGTCTTCCTTCGGCGTCACGATGAATTTCTCCATAAACGCAGTCCTCCATTCATTTTGTTACATTATAGTGTTCACAAATTGCATAAAGCTATAACACAATAGCAAGTTGAATTTATAATGTATTTTTGTGTTACTTCATTTTCCGAAAATACGCCAATCCGCGGAAATTTCCCCCAAAATACGGCAAAAAAGAAAGCCTTGACCACGAAAAAACAGTCAAGGCTTTTTTGATGCGGTTTTCATTTTATTCCCTGCCGGAGCCGATGATTCCGTATTCCTTCAGAAGCTCCACCCGCCCGTTTCCGATCTTTATGGACTGGGCGGCATTGTTGTCTGCGGAACCTCCGGCGGTCTCCTTCCCGTATTTCAGAATACGGTTCACCCACGCAAGGGGCAGAAGATACGGCTTTTCTTTCAGGTAAGGGTAGCGCCCCGCCAGCTGCCGCGCCGGGGGAAAGACGGTTCGCAGCAGGCCGTTTCCCGCTTTCCGGGCGGCCGGGCAGCGGACGACCGCCGCGTAGATCATCGGCAGCACGCTGTGGGACGCTGCCATGGCAAACAGCGCGTCCCATGTCTCCCGCTCAATATCCGCCTCCCAATCCACGGTTCTATCTTCCAGCGAGGCGCGGAGCGCCTGCAAAAATAACATACTTACCGGTTCCATATCCGTCACCCGCTTCCAGACTCTTATATCAGATTCTACCGTATCGGGCGGAAAAAATCAAGACAGTTCGGGACGTTGGCGGCAGCCCGCTGAAAAATGTTAAGGCAACACCGCACAATTGCGTCTGCGAGTCTCAGCCGTCTTTTTGCTCCACTTCCGCAGTTCCGAAAATGGGAAATACATACAGTATTCCTCCATTTTCGGAACTTTGAATTGAAACAAAAATCCTGCCTGAGACTTCTTGCCGAATTGTGCGGTGCTGCCTTAAATATTTCTCACTTTCCTATTGACAGGCTGCGACCTGTGTGATATATTTCTCACATGAGATGTGCGAAATATATCGCTTTTCAAAATAAAGGAGGATCATTATGAAAAAAGTATCATTGCGGGAGCTGGTGGCGGATAAAATCATATTCGCCGTTCTGATTGCGGTCTATTACTGGACGTGGGCGCGAAACGACTGGAAGGGCTATTACACGACCATTCAGATTGTCGTCGCCACATTCACCTTCTACTATTTTATCTCCCGGGGCATCCGGCTCAAAAAGTATAAGCAGGAGACTCCCGACGAAATGGCCGAGGCCAACCTGAGACGGTGCGACGCCATCTGCCTGAAAATCAGCGTGGCCGTACTGATCGCCGTCAGCTTCCTCTGCGCCGTCGGACGGTTCGCCCTTACGACGGAAGTGATCGGCTACTGTCTGGTGGGGATGCTGGTTCTGCTTGCCGTTGTGCGCACCATCATTTTCTACGTCATGGACAAGAAGGGGCTTTGAGTATGGCTCTGACGACCAGAATCAAAGAATACCGGGAGATGCAGGATCTCAAACAGTCAGACCTGGCCGAGCTGGTCGGCGTCCGGCGGGAGACCATTGTCAACCTGGAAAGAGGGAAATATAACCCATCGCTGAAATTGGCGATGGACATTGCGAAGGTTTTTCACGTGACGGTGGAAGACCTGTTCTCCTATGATGACTAAATCCGCGGGGTTTTGAGGCATTATGCCTCAAAACCCCCACTTTTTCCGTCCAAAAGCTTGCGCGGCGCAGATTGACAACCCCAGAGGGATGTGATATCCTTATAAAGGATTTTTATGGCTTATATTCGATTTATATTTCGTATGAATTGTGAGACGTGGACATGGCTTTTTTTCGCAGGGTAAAAAAACGGCTTCAAGGAGACGACCCGCAGCAGCTGAAACGGGAACTACAGTGGCTGCAGACGCAGGTCGGGCGCTATAAGGGAAAGATCCTCGCCGTAGGGCTGCTGAGCCTGACCGGCACGATTATGGGTCCTATTTCCAGCGTGGCCTCCAAATATCTCATCGACGCGGTCACGGGCTACGGCGCGGATATGCTGTGGCGCGCCGTGGCCATTATGGCCGTCATGCTGTTGGGAAGCCTTGTTCTGCAAGGCGTTTCCTCCCGGGTGGGCGGCAGCGGAAACCGTTACCCCATCGCCGCCGGGACCAGAGGCGTATTCGCTTACGTTCCTCAGGGCAACAGCGTGTTCCCCGGCACCATTGCGGAAAATCTCCGGCTGGTCAGTCCCGACGCCACTGACGGCGAGCTGGAACAGGCGCTGAAGATCGCCTGCGCATGGGACTTTGTCAGCCAGTTTCCCGACGGGGTTAACCACCGTCTGGGCACGGGAGGACGGGGCATTTCCGAAGGTCAGGCCCAGCGCCTGGCCATTGCCCGGGCGCTGCTGCGCAAAGCGCCGATTTTACTGCTTGACGAGGCCACCTCCGGTCTGGACATGGCCACGGAGCGGCGGCTTCTGGACAATCTGCGCCAAAGCGGTCTTCTGCGCACCTGCATTCTGGTGACCCACCGCCCCGAAAGCGCCAAGTTCTGCGGCCGCACCTATGAGATCCGGCGCAGGCAGGTGACGGAGGTAACGAATGGAACATAGAGTAAGAGTTCTGCCCCCGGAAGTTCTGATGGAGCAGCTGCTGGGGCTTCTCGACAGCGCCGAGTATGTTCCGCTGAACATCAGCGGCTCCAGCATGACCCCGTTTCTGGTGCACAGTCGGGACACGGTCTATCTTTCCAAGGTCACGCGCCCATTAAAAAAGGGCGACATGATTTTATACCGCCGGGACAACGGCGCGTACATTTTGCACCGCATTTACCGGGTAACACCGGATGGTTACTGGCTGGTGGGCGACGCCCAGATCCTGATTGAAAAGGGCGTCCGCCCCGATCAGGTTCTGGCGCTGGTGACCGCCGTGCGGCGCAAGGAAAAGCTTTTGCAGCCGGGCAGCTTCTGGTGGAATTTCTTTGAGAAGGTCCGGATTCGCGTGATCCCCCTGCGCCCCGGGATCGTGGCGGCCTGTTCGGCACTGACCGGCGCGTTTCGTAAAGCGGAGACTGCCCATGATTGACCTGCATTGCCACATTCTGCCGGAACTGGACGACGGCTCCCAAAGTCTGGAGGAATCCCTCGCCATGGCGCGTATGGCCGTAAACAGCGGCGTGCGTGCCATGGCCGCCACGCCCCACTGCATGGGCGAGCGGGCGGAGGAGGTCTACGGGACATGGTCGCTTCTGCGTCAGGCGCTGGAGGAGACCGGCGTACCCCTGAAGCTGTACCCCGGCATGGAAATTTTCGGCACCCCGGACACCGCCCGGCTGCTGCGGGAGGGAAAGCTGTTCACCCTGAACGGCTCCCGGTATCCGCTGATCGAATTTGCCTTCCAGTCCAGCGGCGAAGAGGAAACTCTGATTCTGCGAAGCGTCTGCCGGGCGGGGTTTCGACCCCTTGTCGCACACCCCGAGCGTTATACTTATCTTCAGCACGACCCGGAGATCGTCAACCGGTGGTGTCGCTTGGGCTGTCTGTTTCAGGTGAACCGGGGCAGCCTTCTGGGGCGCTTCGGCGGACACGCGCAGGAACTGGCCTATGCGCTGGTGGAGCGGGGCTTCGCCGCCGCCGTGGCCAGCGACGCCCACTCTCCCCGGGTGCGGACGCCTTGGATGGAGGATGTACGCAATCTCCTCGCGCAGGAATTCTCCCCCCGGTGCGCCCGGGCGCTGCTGCTGGACAACCCCAGAAAAATCCTGAAAGACGAACCCATCACTCTGGCCGAACCGGAGTGGTTTTGATGAAAAAGGCGGGAAACTATGAAAAAACGGAATTGGCTTTTACTGCTGCTGATCGTCCTGTGTCTGGCGGCATTCTTCGGCTACCGGAAGCTTGACCAGCTGCGCACGGACACACGCGCCCCCCAGATCCATATAGACGAACAGCCGCTGGAGGTCTCCGTGCGGGACGACAAAAGCGCGCTGCTGGCAGGCGTCACCGCCTCGGACAATGTGGACGGGGACGTGACGGCCTCCCTCGTGGTGGAGCGCGTCAACCTGACGGACAGCGACGGCTCCATTTCGGTGAGCTACGCGGCCTTCGACAGCGCCGGGAACGTGGCAAAGGCCAAACGGGAGGGCAGGTATACCGATTACGAACGCCCCCGGTTCACGCTGAACGCCCCGCTGGTCTATACCGTTGACCACAGCTTTGACGTTCTGAGCAATGTCGGCGCGGTGGACGCCATCGACGGGGACATCCAGCACCGGGTCAGAGCCACAACGAAGGGCACCAGCTCCATCATGGCGCTGGGAAGCCACATGGTTCAGTTCCAAGTGACCAACTCTCTGGGCGATACGGTGTCGGAGACCTTCCCCGTGGAGGTGATCTCCTCCGGCATCTACAACGCCGCACTGGAGCTGACCGACTATCTCGTTTACCTGCCGAAGGACGCCCAATTCTACCCGGCACAGTATCTGAAATCCTTCACATGGCTGGGGGAGCAGGACAGTCTGGCGGACGGGCTTCCCACGGACTACTCCATGCGGACGCGGGGCACGGTGCAGACCGGATACCCCGGGGTCTACACCGTGGAATACCGGGTGACATTCACAGACCGGGACGAGAAAAATCCCGATTTTGACCGGAAATACACGGGGTATTCCAAATTGATCGTTGTGGTGGAAGGGTAAGCCAATGGAAAATACAAGCAAATCAAATATGCAAAGCGCCCGGCTTCTGCCCTTCGACCCCATCGTCCTTGTGCAGGACGTTCTCAAGCGGTGGCTGGTTGTTGTGCTGGCGGCGCTTGCCGTGGGTATCAGCACCTACATTTATACGGACGCGACATACGCGCCGGTCTACCGGACGACGACCACCTTCGTGGTGACCACCCGGGGCAGCTCCACGTCGGTGTATTCCAACCTGTCCTCCACCAGCAATCTTGCGGGACTGTTTACCGAACTGCTGAACAGCTCCATCATGCGCAAGACCATCCTGCAGGAGACGGACATCTCCTCCTTTGATGGAACCATCGACACCGCGGTCGTCCCCAACACCAACCTGATCACCATGACCGTAACGAATTCCGATCCCCGGATGGCCTTTCTGGCCGCGCAGGCCATTATCGAGCACCACGAGTCCCTGACCTATCAGGTGATAGACGACATCGGGCTGGAGGTGCTGCAATATCCGGCAGTGCCCACATCTCCCACGAACCAGAACTTTGCCTTCCACCAGATGAAAAAAGCCGCTGTCATCGCGGCGCTGGCTGCCACGGGCCTGCTTGCCATTTTGTCCTATCTGCGGGACGCGGTGCGGAGCGGTACGGAAGCCCGGGAGAAGCTGGACTGCAGCTATCTGGGCGAGATCTCCCACGAGCGGAAGTACAAAACCGTTTTTGCCCTGCTGCGGCGGAAGAAAACCAGCATTCTGATCACGAACCCCGTGACCAGCTTCCGGTTTGTGGAGAGCATCCGCAAGCTGCGCCGCCGGGTCGAGCAGCACATGGACGGCGGCAAGGTGCTGATGGTGACGAGCCTGCTGGAAAACGAGGGCAAGTCCACCGTGACTGTCAATCTGGCGCTGGCCATGGAACAGAAGGGCAAGCGTGTGCTGCTGATCGACTGCGACCTGCGGAAGCCCGCCTGCGGCATGGTGCTGGGGCAGAGCAAATTCACCTACGGTCTTAACGACATTCTGGGGGGCAAGGAGAATCTGTCCGAGTGCTTCCTGCGCTATCAGAACAGCGATATGTACATGCTGCTTGCCAAACGCGGCGAGCAGAACACCGGCGACCTGCTGATTTCCCCACGGATGAACGCGCTGCTGGACTGGGCGCGGGAGTGCTTCGACTTCATCGTGCTTGACCTGCCCCCCATGAGCGCGGCTTCGGACGCGGAGGGTATGGCCGATCTGGCGGATGCCAGTCTGTTGGTGGTCCGGCAGAACGCGGCGGCAGCGCCCGCCCTGAATAACGCCGTTGCTTCTCTGGACGGTCACAAAGCGAAGGTGCTGGGCTGCGTTCTCAACAACGTCTATGCAACGCAGCTGTCCACCGGCCAGAGCTACGGCGGCTACAGCAAGTACAGTCATTACGGCCACTACGGCAACTACGGTTCCGGTGGCTCCGGGAAATAGGAAGGCTGCTATGGAAATCGAAAAAACGGAACAACAGGGGCGGGACACCTTCGTACTGCTGGACGACTTTCTCCATCAGGCGAAGCGGATGTGGCTGCTGGGTCTGGCGCTGATCCTGATCTGCGCCGCCGGGCTGACATTTGTGCAGCGCAGAGCCTACCGGCCTGTCTACGAGGCCAGCGCCTCCTTCACGGTTCGGGTGGCCAACCCCCTTTACGCCAGCGTCAGCAGCTACAACGAAAAAACGGCACAGGTCATGGCGGATACCTTCCCCTCCATCCTCACCAGCGGGCTGCTGCAGCGGCGGGTCATGGACGAGCTGGGCATCGACGAGGTGCCGGACATGTCCGTCTCGGCCACGGCGCAGTCCAGCATCCTGACGCTGAAGGTCAGGGACACCGACCCCCAGCGTGCCTATGACGTCATGAGCGCCGTGATCGCCTGCTACCCGGAGGTAGCGGAGTTCGTAGTCGGCTCCACGGTGCTGGTGCTGCTGGATGAAAGCGGTATGCCCACCGCGCCCGTCGCCGAGTTCAATTACCGGTACCATATCACCTGCGGCGCAGTCGTGGGTGCGGCAGTCTGGTGCGTGATTCTGGCGTTTCTGGTTCTGATGAAGAACACCGTCCACAACGAGGACGAGCTGTGCGAGACCCTGAACGCCCCCTGTCTCGGGCAGATCCCCGCGGTGAAGATATCCCGGAAGCGGCCTTATCCTCTGCTGCACCGGTACAGAAGCGAGTCCGGCTTCTCCGAATCCGTCCGTCTGCTCCGTCTGCGGGTGGAGAAGGCCATGCAGGAGAACGGGCAGAAAATTCTGCTGGTCTCCAGCGCCATCCCCGGCGAGGGCAAGACCACCGTCTCCGTGAATCTGGCGGTATCCCTTGCCCAGAAGGGGCGGCGGGTGCTGCTGATCGACTGCGATTTCCGCAATCCCTCCGTGGCGAAGACCCTGTCCTCCAAGAGCCATCCTCTGGATGAAGGGCGGAACCTGACGAATTTCACCGGTTCCGGGGAAGCCGCCGGGGCGTTGGCACAGGCAACGGATGTGGAAGGTCTGTTCGTGATCGTGGGGAACGCCGATGGAAAAGCGGACTATTTCGACGCGCCGACGCAGGCGCGGCTGACGAAGCTCATCCGGTATGCCCGTGACAAATACGACTACGTGATCCTGGACACGCCTCCCTGCTCTCTGCTGACCGACGCCGCGGAAGCTGCGGAGGCCGCCGAAGCGGGACTGATGGTCATCCGTCAGGATTACGCCTCCCGCGACCAGATTCTGGACGGCGCCCAGCGTCTCAGCGACAGCCGCCTGCCCATCATCGGCTGCGCCCTGAACAACGTCCGCAGGGGTCTCTCCGGGAGCAAGGAATACGGGTATGGTTATGGATACGGCTATGGGTACGGCTACGGTTATGGCTACGGAAGCAAGTCCAGGCAGGAAAAGAAATAGGAAAAGCTGGGGCAAATTAACGAACCGCCCTGCCTTCGTAAAACATACAAGAACAGGCACAGCAGATTATCCTGCTGTGCCTGTTCCAATGCGGCCCGCCTGTTCGGCGGGGCAGCTTTGTTTCCTATCATTCCGCCGGGACGCAGAACTTTTCCACCACGAAGTCGTGCAGCCAGCTTTCGTCGGGGTAGAACTCCGCGTAGCGCTCGCCCATTACCGTCTCGCCGGGGAGACGCACAATGGTGTCCGAGGTGAAGTACATCTTCCCCATGTTCCGCGCCAGATACGTAATCTCCGTCAGGTCCAGATCGGTGGTGATGTAGTCCTTCAGGCCGTTGTAGTATTCCAGCGCCACGGCGGGGTCGGCGACGATTTTCCCCTTGCACTGGTTGAACAGCGCCTTCATCACCGCCATGCTCCGCATACCGCGCTTGTATGCGCCCTCCAGATCGGTCTCGCTGCGGTAGGTGATGAACTTGTCCATGTACCACCGGTTCAGTGTGACCGTACTGCCCTTGGTAAACGTGGAATGGATCTCCGTGTAGTCGTCGTCAAAGGTGATGGTCAGGCCGCCGATCAGGTCGTTCAGCGTGTACAGCGCGTCATAGTCCAGCGCTACGTAGCGGCTCACCGGCGCGCCGTACAGGAGACGGGACACCGCGTCGGTGGTCAGGCGGCAGCTCAAGTCTTTTCCGTCGCCGTAGCTGTGGGCGGTGGAAATGTTGGTGTAAACAGTATCCAGATACTGACCGTTTGCGTCCATGGCGATCACGTCGGCCATGGTGTCCCGGGGAATGTACAGCATGGAAAAGTCAAAGGTTCTGGTGTCCAGTATGACCAGCCCAATCACGTCGGCGTTGCCGCCGTTGGACTCCGTGGCGTAGAACCAGTTCTTTTCATCGCCCATGTAGTCAATGCCCATGAACAGAATGGAGATCACGTCGTCCCGGTAATTGTAGGCGTTGCCCTGTTCGTCGATCCAGTCCGCGTCAATACGCGCCTGCGTTTCCGAAGCGTCGGCAGGGGTAGTCACAGACTGGGGAATGGTGTCCGAAACGCTTCCCCGGGCGGCGAACATCGACCCCCGCACACTGCCGGAGTACCACACGAAAATCCCCACACCAACAGCCGCAAGCACCAGTACCGCCGCCAGCGAGCTGAGCACAATGGCGGTCACTTTCATGGGATTCCCATTCTTTTTCGGCTTTTCGCTCTTTGGGGGTTCTTCTTTCAGAAATTTTCCTTTTTTCTTCATGTTCCGTTATTCTCCGTCCGCGTCCGGAGTGCCGGCAAACACGGCCTGCGCTTCATCCACCAGCACACCCTGTACCACGAACCGGTACGCCGGATTTCCGATGCAGGTGGAAAGGGTGATGATCCTGTCTGAGGACGTAACCTCCAGCGACGGATTGAACTGCGCCAGATCGGTCTGGGCGTAGACGCTCTCGATGTACTCGTCAATCAGCGCTTTGGTGGAAAAATCCGTGTTCGCGATGATGTCCAGATTGTCCCGGCGATAGGCCGCGAAGACCTGATAGGTCAGCTGCCGCTCCGGGGTGTAGACGATGATCTGCCCGTGGGAATCGAAGAAATTCTTATCCCGGAACCGGTGCAGCTGGGCAAACATCCGCCCGTCCAGCATGTTATGGCCGTAGACCACGGTGTTGAAGTCCGTAAAGTCCCCGGCGTTCTCCCCCAGAACGAAAATGGAGCCGTAGCCGGTGGAGGTTCCCTCGTAGTTGTGGTTCAGATAGTAGTAATTGTAGGTCGTATCGTACAGGATGGGATAGTCGATCAGCGTGCCGTCCACCACGATCCAGCCGATGATGTCCTCGTTTTCCCCTTTGAGGTAGTCAAAGTTGATGGGAATTTCCACGGTGGGCAGGGGCGGCTCCGTCTCGACGGGCTGGGTCTCCTCCACAGCCTCTGTCACCGGGGTGGTGGGTGCGGCAGGCGCATCGGTTCTGGCCGCTGCCGCCAGCTGCTCATAGTTGTCGCTCTGCCGCTTGTAGGCAAGCAGCAGCCCGCCCATCGCGGCCAGCGCCGCCAGCACGATGGAGAAGCTGACGATGCTGATAATGAGGTATACCTTCTTCTTATTCTGCATGTCCGTTATAATACGAATGGAGCGATCAAGACCGCTCCATTCCGTTCCTTTTCAATTACTTTGATTACTCTTTGCTCTTCTTGTAGGCAATGGCGCCGACACCGCCCGCAGCGCAGGCCGCGGCGGACAGGACTGCCACCGCAACGGAACCGGTACGGGGCGCGTTGGGCTTGCCGCCGGGGTTGCCGCCCTGATTGCTCTTGACGGTCGTGGCGGAAGCCGTGACTGCCATGCTCAGACACAGGATGAGCGCGAAAACAAAGGATACAAACTTTCTCATTGTGATTTCTCCTTCAGCGTTAAAATGTAACGCACTGCATGATGCACAGTCCGCCTTTTACTTACTTTGCATTATATATCTTCTCATCCGTTTTGTCAACACGGAAATCGTGCCTGATTTCCGCGGGAATTTCAGAAAAAAACTGCCGAAAACCAGCAAAACCGCTTTTTTCTCAGAAACGGAATCCGTCCGCGGTTCCGCCCTTGTTTTTTGGGGAAGACTGTGATATGATATCAGAATATTAAGAAGGTGTGACCATGCTCGATTTTCAGCGCCCCCAGCTGTCCCGGAAGGACGACTATGAGCGCGTTTTGTTTTCCTGTCCGCCCAGAGGATGCGAATATTCCTTCGCCAACCTCTATCTCTGGGGGCGGCAGCAGCTGGTGTTTACCCACGGCTGCGTGGCGTTTTTTTCCCATTTCAATGGCCGGAGCGTCTACCCCTACCCCATCGGCGACGGGGATCGGCGCGCCGTGATCGAGGAAATTCTCCTCGACGCTAAACAGCGGGGCATTCCCTGCCGCATCGTCAGCATGACCGCGGCCGATCAGGCGGAGCTGCAGGGGTGGTTTCCCGACAAATTTCTCTACCGCGCCGACCGGGACAGCTATGACTACGTTTATTCCGTGGACGATCTGGCCGACCTGAAAGGTCGGAAATTCCAGAAAAAACGGAACCACGTCAACCGCTTCCGGGCAGAGCATTCCCAATTTGAACTGCAAAATCTGACCGGCGGCAACTTCTCCGCTGCCCAGCGCATGGTCGGCGAATGGTACCGCGCCCGGATGCAGGCCGACCCCACGGGGGACTATATGATGGAAAGCATCGCCATGTCCCGGGCGTTCCGGCATTATGAGGGCCTGCAAATGGAGAGCGCCGTGCTTGTGGAAAACGGGGAAATTCTCGCCGTGACCATGGGCAGCCGCCTGTGGTCGGACACCTTCGACATCCATTTTGAAAAGGCGCGGGAGGACGTGGACGGCGCTTACGCCGCCGTAAACTGCGAATTCGCCCGGTATCTGCGGCTGAAATATCCCAATCTACGCTATCTGAACCGGGAGGACGATGTGGGTCTGGCGGGGCTTCGCAAGGCCAAGCTGTCCTACAATCCCCACCACATGGTGGAGAAATCATGGGCGTATCTGGCGGAGGATTTCCATGGAGATTGACTACCCCACCGGCGTACAGGAGCCTCAGTTACGGGCGCTCTGGCGGCTGTCCTTCGGGGATTCTGAGGAATTTATCGCGGGCTTTTTTGCCAGCGGCTACTGCCCCCGGCGCTGCCGGTGCGCGGCGGAAAACGGGAACGTCGCCGCCGCCCTTTACTGGTTTGACGCGGAGTTCCGGGGACAGAAATTCGCCTATCTCTACGCCGTGGCGACCCACCCGGATTTCCGGAACCGGGGGCTTTGCCGCGCCCTGATGGCGGATGCCGCTGCCTGTCTGACCGGACGGGGCTATGACGGGGCGCTGCTGATGCCCCATGACTCAGGTCTGCGGAAAATGTACGGCCGCATGGGCTATCGGGACTGCTGCACCGTGTCGGAATTTTCCTGCGACGCCGGGGAAGCGGTGGCTCTGCGCCCGGTTTCCGATGCGGAATTCGCCCGCCTTCGCCGGGAGTACCTGCCCCCGGACGGCGTGATTCAGGAGGGGGCAAACCTTTCCTATCTCAAATGCTACGCCGCATTTTATGCCGGGGGGGATTTTCTGCTGGCCGCCGAGCACGACGGTGACAGCCTGACCGGCATGGAGCTGCTGGGCAATGCCGCAGCCGCCCCGGGCATTCTGGGGGCGCTGGGATTTTCCCACGGCCACTTCCGCACCCCGGGAACGGCGCTTCCCGGCGCCATGTTCCGTCCCCTGCGGGCGGGTGCGGACGCACCCGGATATTTTGGGCTGATTTTTGACTGATACTGAACTCCAATTAAAATCTTTAAAAAAGATTTTAATTGCCTGAAGGGCATGGAGTTCATATGAGACTTGTTTTGTGATTTCTTTCCTTATAAATCACAAAACAGGCAGCGCCGTCAGGCGATGCCTTCCTGATTAAAATTAAAATTTTAATCAGGAAATAGTATCAGTTTCCGTAACCCCGTGGCACCCACGGGCCGTGCGCGGTCTGTGCCTTTCATAAAACAAGAACACTGGAGGAATCATCGTGCACAGAGAACACCTTGGGAGCCGTTTGGGCTTCATTCTCCTCAGCGCCGGTTGCGCCATCGGCATCGGCAATGTATGGAAATTCCCGTGGATGACCGGGCAGTATGGCGGCGGCACGTTCGTCGTGATCTACCTGCTCTTCCTGCTGATCCTGGGTGTCCCCGTTTTGACCATGGAATTCGCCATGGGACGCGCCGCCCAGAAAAGCCCCCTGAAAATGTATCAGGCGCTGAAGCCAGGCGGACACTGGGGCTGGCACGGCTACGTCTGTTTGCTCGGCAACGTGGTTCTGATGATGTTCTACACCACCGTCGCCGGTTGGATGCTGCAATATTTTGTGGACACCGCCGCCGGACGCTTCGTGGGACTTGACGTTTCCGGGGTGGAGACCGCCTTCGGCAACATGCTTGCGAACCCTGTCCAGCAGACGGTTTACATGGGCGTGATCGTCATATCCGGCTTTTTCATCATTTCCATCGGTGTTCAGAAGGGATTGGAGCGGGTGACCAAGTGGATGATGATGGCGCTGATCGTGCTGATGCTGGCGCTGGCTGTACACAGTCTGTTCCTCCCCGGCGGCTCCGAGGGACTGAAATTCTACCTGCTGCCCGATATCCAGCGCCTGAAAGACGCCGGCGTCGGCAATGTCATCGTGGGCGCCATGAACCAGTCCTTCTTTACATTGAGCCTTGGCATCGGCGCCATGGCCATCTTCGGCAGCTACATCGGCAAGAATCACGCGCTGGCGGGCGAGTCCGTCCGGGTCTGCGCGCTGGACACGCTGGTGGCGCTTTGCTCCGGCCTCATTATCTTCCCCGCCTGCTTCTCCTACGGCGTGGACGTCAAGAGCGGCCCCGCGCTGATCTTCATGACCCTGCCCAACGTGTTCAACAACCTGCCCGCGGGGCGCTTCTGGGGGAGCCTGTTCTTCCTGTTCATGACCTTCGCCGCCTACTCTACGGTTCTCGCGGTGTTTGAAAACATCGTCTCCTGCGTCAGCGAGCTGACCGGGCTCAGCCGGAAGAAGACCTGCCTTGTGTGCGGCATTGCCCTTTTCCTGCTGAGCCTGCCCTGCCTGCTGGGCTACAACCTGTGGAGCAATTTCCGCCCCATCGCCGGGCGGGACGTGCTGGACAGCGAGGATTTTCTGGTCAGCAACCTGCTGCTGCCCCTGGGCAGTCTGCTGTTCATCATTTTCTGCACCACCCGCTACGGCTGGGGCTGGGAGAATTTCCTCGCCGAAGCCAACGAGGGCAAAGGGCTGAAAATCGCCAAATGGCTGCGGCCTTACATGACCTACGTGCTGCCCGTGATCGTGGGCATCATTCTGGTTTTCGGCCTTTACAACTTCTTCGCCGCGTAAACGCTGCCCCGAAAGAGCGCATCTCTTTCGGGGCAATTTTATCGATTTGGCAAAACTCACATGGTTCCACCCCAAAAAGCGGCAGGAATTGTCTTTCTGCGAGTTGACGGGGAACGCCCCCAATGGTATAATACTCCTGTACATCAACAAACCCTTATGACTGACGGATCAGTGGAGCACCACATGGAGTAAGGGCATATCGTATTCATCGCCGACCGTCTGGGCACACTTTCCTGTTTCACGGGTAAGTGCGCCCTTTTTTGTTTGCCACAAGGAGGTCAACACATGAAAAAAGTCGGAATCGTCATGGGCAGCGACAGCGATCTGCCCATCCTGCGCAAAACCATGGATACCCTGACGTCTCTGGGCATTCCCTACGAATGTCACATCTACTCCGCCCACCGCACCCCCGAGGAGGCTCGGGATTTTGCCGTATCCGCACGGGCAAACGGCTTTGGCGCGCTCATCGCCGCCGCCGGTATGGCCGCGCACCTCGCCGGCGCCATCGCGGCAAACACCACCCTTCCGGTCATCGGTATTCCCTGCAAAGGTCCTTGTCTCGACGGCATTGACGCTCTTCTTTCCACGGTCATGATGCCCTCCGGTATTCCGGTCGCCACCGTAGCCGTAAACGGGGGCGTGAATGCCGCTTTGTTGTCCGCCCAGATTCTGGCAGTGGAGGACGCGGAGCTTGCCGCGAAGCTGGACGCCAGACGCGCCGCCGACGCGGCCAAGGTGCTTGAGAAAGACGCCGCCCTTCAGGCGGAACTGAACGGCTGAGGGAGGAAAAGCAATGGGCGGTTTCTTCGGGGCGATTTCCCATAAGAATTGCATTTACGACGTTTTCTTCGGCACGGACTACCACTCCCACCTCGGCACCCGCCGGGCCGGACTCGCCTTTTACGATACGGAAAAGGGCTTCCAGCGGCAGATCCACAGCATTGAAAATACCCCCTTCCGCACGAAATTTGACGACGACATGGCCAAATTCAGCGGAAACGCCGGTATCGGCTGCATTTCCGACACCGACCCTCAGCCTTTGCTGGTGCGCTCCCACTTGGGGATGTTCGCCATCTCCACCGTGGGCATCATCAACAACGCCGAACAGCTGGTGGCCGAGACCTTTTCCGGGCCGGGGCATCAGTTCATGGCCATGTCCTCCGGCAAGATCAACACCACCGAGCTGACCGCCGCCCTCATCAACCAGCGGGGCAGCCTGATCGAGGGCATCCGCTACGCCCAGGAGGTCATCGACGGCTCCTGCACCATTCTGCTGCTGACCCCCGACGCCATCATCGCCGCCCGGGATCGGCTGGGGCGGCTGCCCGTGCTGGTGGGAAAGAATGACGACGGCCTGTGCGTGTCCTTCGAGTCCTTCGCCTACCACAAGCTGGGCTACCAGGATCATTACGAGCTTGGCCCCGGGGAGATCGTGAAAATGACGGCGGACGGCCTTACACAGCTGGCCGCCCCCGGCACGAAAATGAAGATCTGCGCCTTCCTGTGGACGTACTACGGCTACCCCAACTCCAACTACGAGGGCAAAAACGTAGAGGTCATGCGCTACCGTAACGGCGAGATCATGGCCCGCAAGGAAATGGAAGCCGGCACCATGCCGGACGTGGACTTCGTGGCGGGCGTGCCGGACTCCGGTCTGCCCCACGCCATCGGCTACGCAAACCAGTCCCATAAGCCCTTCGCCCGTCCCTTCGTCAAGTACACCCCCACCTGGCCCCGCTCCTTCACCCCCGCCAATCAGGAGATGCGCAATCTGGTGGCGAAAATGAAGCAGATTCCCGTGCCCGAGCTGATTCAGGGCAAGAAGCTGCTGTTCGTGGACGACTCCATCGTCCGGGGCACCCAGCTGCGGGAGACGGTGGACTTCCTGTACGAAAGCGGCGCGAAGGAAGTGCATATGCGCTCCGCCTGTCCGCCCATCATGTACGGCTGCAAATATCTGAATTTCTCCCGCTCCAACTCCGAAATGGAGCTGATTGCCCGGCGGACGGTCCAGAATCTGGAGGGCGACGAGGGGCAGAAGCACTTAGACGAGTACGCCGACGGCAGCACGCAGCGGGGCAAATGTATGCTCAAGGCCATCTGCGAGGAAATGGGCTTCGATTCCCTGGGCTACCAGTCTCTGGACGGCCTGCTGGAGGCCATCGGGCTGGACAAAGACAAGGTCTGCACCTACTGCTGGAACGGCAAAGAATAATCAGGATAAATTTCCGGAAAAGGAGTATTATCATGGAACACAATAATTCCCAGTCCGCCAGCTACGCTGCCGCCGGTGTGGACATCACCGCCGGATACAAGGCCGTGGAGCTGATGAAGACCTACATCGCCCGCACCCGCAACTTAGGCTGTCTGGACGACGTGGGCGGCTTCGGCGGCTGCTTCGGCCTGCCCATTGCCGGGATGGAGGAGCCGGTGCTGGTCTCCGGCACCGACGGCTGCGGCACCAAGGTCAAACTGGCCATCCTCATGGACAAGCACGATACCATCGGCATCGACGCCGTGGCCATGTGCGTCAACGACATCATCTGCGTGGGCGCAAAGCCCCTGTTTTTCCTGGATTACATCGCCTGCGGCAAAAACGTGCCGGAAAAAATTGCCGAAATCGTGGGCGGCGTGGCGGAGGGCTGCGTCCAGTCCGGCGCGGCGCTCATCGGCGGCGAGACCGCAGAGCACCCCGGCCTGATGCCCGTGGAGGACTACGATCTTGCGGGCTTCGCCGTGGGCATTGTGGATAAAAAGAAAATCTTAGACAAGACGAAAATGGCGGAAGGGGACGTGGTCATCGCGCTGGCTTCCTCCGGCATTCACTCCAACGGCTTCAGCCTGATCCGCAAGGTTTTCCGCATTGACGAGAACCCCGCCGAAATTTACCGGCCCTGCGATGCGCTGGGCGGGAAAACCATCGCCGAGACCCTGCTGACCCCCACGAAGATCTACGTCAAGTCCGTTCTGGCGCTGCTGGAAACCGTGGACGTCAAGGGTATCAGCCACATTACCGGCGGCGGCTTCTATGAGAATATTCCCCGCTCTATCCCCGACGGCCTGTGCGCGAAGATCGACAAGAGCGCCGTTAAGGTGCTGCCCATCTTCGATTTAATTGCAAAGACCGGCAATATTCCCGAGCGGGACATGTTCAACACCTACAACATGGGCGTGGGCATGAGCATCGTTGTTCCCGCTGCGCAGGTGCAGACCGCGCTGGACATCCTCACCGCCCACGGCGAGGACGCCTACGTCATCGGCACCATTGTCAAAAACGACGAGGAAAAGGTGATTCTGGAATGACGGCCAAGATCGCAGTTCTGGTCTCCGGCGGCGGCACCAATTTGCAGGCGCTGATCGACGCTCAGCAGCGGGGCGAGCTGGGCGGCGGAGAGATCACCGCCGTGATTTCCTCCAAAGAGGGGGCTTACGCTCTGGAGCGGGCGCGGAAAGCGGGTATCCCCGGCTATGTGCTGCCCCGGAAAAACTTTGACTCCAACCGCGCCATGACGCTGGCGCTGGTGGAAAAGCTGAGGGCGCTGGACATTGATTTAGTGGTTCTGGCGGGCTGCATGGTCATCTTCACCGAAGAGCTGGTGCAGGCCTATCCCAACGCCATTATGAACGTCCACCCCGCCCTGATCCCGTCCTTCTGCGGACAGGGCTTTTACGGACTGCATGTCCATGAAGCGGCACTGGCCTACGGCGTCAAGCTCTCCGGCGCGACTGTGCATTTTGTCAGCGCGGAATGCGACGGCGGCCCCATCATCGCCCAGAAGGCCGTCCCCGTTCTCCCCGGAGATACCCCCGAAACCCTTCAAAAACGCATTATGGAGCAGGCCGAATGGAAGCTGCTGCCGGAAGCCGTGCGTCTGTTCTGTGAGGGCAGGCTCCGGGTGGAAGGCCGCACCGTTATCATCGAACAGGAGTGAAAAGTGCTATGAATGTTTACGAAATAAAGTCCATGGCCGAGCGCCTCAGCGGCAACACCTACCCCGGCCGGGGCATTGTGCTGGGCGTCACCCCCGACGGCAAGACCGCCGTGGCCGCCTATTTCATCATGGGACGCAGCGTCAATTCCCGGAACCGGGTCTTCGTTCAGGAGCCGGACGGCATCCGCACGGAAGCCTTCGACCCCAGTCTCATGAAAGACCCCCATCTGATCATCTACCATCCCGTCCGGGAAGCCGGTCAGGGGCTCATCGTCACCAACGGCGACCAGACGGACACTGTCTGGGAGTACCTCGCCAAGGGTGAAAGCTGGGAAGCCGCCCTGCGTACCCGTCAGTTTGAGGACGACGGCCCCAACTGGACGCCCCGCATTTCCGGCCTGCAGGCGGGGGACGGAAGCTATAAGCTGTCCATCCTGAAATCCGCCGACCCGGAGGGCACGGCATGCGCCCGGTTCTTCTACGAGTACCCCGCCGCCCCCGGTCTGGGGCATTTCCTCCACACCTACGTCTGCGACGGCAATCCCGTGATTCCCACCTTTCAGGGAGAGCCGGAACGGGTCAGCATCCCCGGGGACATCGACGATTTCACCGGGAAGCTGTGGGAGAACCTGAACCCCGACAACAAAATCTCCCTGTTCGTGCGCTACACCGATCTGGAAACCCGGAAATATCAGCAGCGAATCCTCAACAAGCACTCAAAGTAATACCGCATGGAGGGAAGGAACATGAAAGAATTTGAACTGAAATACGGCTGCAACCCCAACCAGAAGCCCGCGAAGATCTATATGGCAGACGGCTCCGAGCTGCCCATTACCATCCTGAACGGCCGTCCCGGCTACATCAATTTTCTGGACGCCCTCAACTCCTGGCAGCTTGTGAAGGAACTGAAGGAAGCCACCGGCATGGTCGCCGTCACGTCCTTCAAGCACGTCTCCCCCACCTCCGCCGCCGTAGGAAAGGTCCTGCCCGAGAACCTGAAAAAGGCGTGCTTCGTGGACGACGTTCCCGAGCTGGACGACAGTCCCCTCGCCTGCGCCTACGCCCGGGCAAGAGGCACCGACCGGATGTGCTCCTTCGGCGACTGGGTTGCTCTGTCCGACGTGTGCGACGTGACCACCGCGAAGCTCATTGCCCGGGAGGTCTCCGACGGCGTCATCGCCCCCGGCTACACAGAGGAAGCGCTGGCCATCCTGAAAACCAAGCGCAAGGGCGGCTACAACGTGGTGGCCATTGACCCCGCCTACGTTCCCGCCGAGCAGGAGACGAAGCAGGTCTTCGGCATCACCTTCCAGCAGGGGCGGAACAACTTCAAGATCGACGGGCATCTGCTCCGGAACATCGTCACCAAGAACAAAGACCTGCCCGAATCCGCCAAGATCGACCTGATCGTGGCGCTGATTACCCTGAAATACACCCAGTCCAACTCCGTGTGCTTCGCCTATGACGGGCAGGCCGTGGGCGTGGGTGCGGGTCAGCAGTCCCGCATCCACTGCACCCGGCTGGCCGGCTCCAAGGCCGACACCTTCTTCCTGCGCCAGCACCCCAAGACCCTGTCCCTGCCCTTCCGCGCCGACCTCGGCCGCCCCAACCGGGACAACGTGATCGACGGCTACATCAACGGCAACGAGGAGGACGTCTGCGCCGACGGCATCTGGCAGAACTACTTCACCCGTCAGCCCGACCGGCTGACCGAAGAAGACAAGCGGGAATTCCTGTCCAAATTTGACGGCGTTTCCCTCGGTTCCGATGCTTTCTTCCCCTTCCCCGACAACATCAAGCGCGCCAAAGCCTCCGGCGTCAGGTACATCGCCCAGCCCGGCGGCTCCATCCGGGACGATCTGGTCATCGAGGAATGCGATAAGGACGGCATGGTCATGGCCTTCACCGGCATGAGACTGTTCCACCACTAAGGGGGATTGTTTATGAAACTGTTAGTCGTAGGCGGCGGCGGACGGGAACACGCCATCATCAAAAGCCTGAAAAAGAATCCCGCGGTCACGGAAATTTTCGCTCTCCCCGGCAACGGCGGCATCGCGGCGGACGCGGTGTGCGTCCCCATCGGCGCTACGGAAATTGACAAGATCGTCGCCTTTGCCCAGGAGCAAAAGGTAGATTACGCCGTGGTCGCGCCGGACGACCCGCTGGTACTGGGCTGCGTGGACGCGCTGGAAGCGGCTAAAATTCCCTGCTTTGGCCCCTGCGCCCGGGCTGCCATCATTGAGGGCAGCAAGGTCTTCTCCAAAAATCTCATGAAGAAATACGGTATCCCCACCGCCCGGTATGAGGTCTTCGACGACATGGCCGCCGCCCTCGCCTATCTGGACACCGCCCCCATCCCCACCGTCATCAAGGCCGATGGTCTTGCGCTTGGAAAGGGCGTTATCATCGCCCAGACCCGGGACGAGGCCAAGGCCGCCGTCCGGGATATGATGGAAAATCATGTTTTCGGCAAGTCCGGCGACCATGTGGTCATTGAGGAATTTCTCACCGGCCCGGAGGTCTCCGTGCTGGCCTTCACCGACGGCAAGGTGGTCAAGCCCATGGTGTCCTCCATGGATCACAAGCGGGCGGGAGACGGCGACACCGGCCTGAACACCGGCGGCATGGGCACCGTCGCCCCCAACCCCTACTACACCCCGGCCATCGCCGAACGGTGCATGAAGGAAATTTTCCTGCCCACCATCGCTGCCATGAACAGCGAAGACCGCACCTTTCAGGGCTGCCTTTACTTCGGCCTGATGCTCACCCCCGACGGCCCCAAGGTCATTGAATACAACTGCCGCTTCGGCGACCCGGAGACGCAGGTGGTGCTGCCTCTGCTGGAAAGCGACCTGCTGACCGTCATGCAGGCGACAACCAACGGCACGCTGGCGGACACGGAGGTTCGCTTCTCCGATAAATATGCCTGCTGCGTCATCACCGCCTCCGCCGGGTATCCCGTCAGCTACAAGAAGGGCTTCGAGACCACCATGACCCCGGAAGCCGCCGCCCACACCTATGTTGCAGGCGCGAAGCTGGAAAATGGGAAGCTTCTGACCTCCGGCGGCCGGGTCACCGGCACCACCGCCGTGGCCGGTTCTCTGGCAGACGCCATCCGGGAAGCCTACCGCCTTGCAAGCGGCGTGCAGTTTGAAAACGCCTACCGCAGAAGCGACATCGGCCAGCGCGCGCTGCAAGCTGGGAATCACTGATAAAATCGCCTTCGGCTGAGCAGCGGGTCTTTTGCCCCCATGCCGCAGGCCGAAAAACGGGAAATACATCCAGTATTCCTCCGTTTTCCGGCCTTTGCCTGAGGACAAAATCCCTCGCTGTCAGCTCTCGCCGATTTCATCAGTGCTTCCCTCAACTCTGAATAAATCACATCAGGAGGAATAACCCCATGGTTTATCGGGTATTTGTAGAAAAAAAGGAAGGCCTGGACAACGAGGCCAAGGGTCTGCTGAATGAGGCCAGAACCTTACTTGGCATGGAGCGGCTGGAAAATGTCCGGCTGTTCAACCGGTACGACGCGGAAAATATCACGGAAGACCTGTTCCGGTACGCCGTGAAGACAGTCTTCTCCGAGCCGCAGCTGGATACCGCTTCTGCGTCCATTCAGCTTCCCGGCGCTTACGTCTTCGCCGTGGAGGCGCTGCCCGGCCAGTTTGACCAGCGGGCGGATTCCGCCGCCCAGTGTATCCAGATCATCTCTCAGGGCGAGCGTCCCCTCATCCGCACCGCCAAGGTCTACGCCCTGTATGGTGCGCTGACGGACGGGGACATCCGGGAATTCAAAAAATACGTCATTAACCCGGTGGAATGCCGGGAGGCGTCTCTGGACGTGCCGGAGACCCTCGCCATCCGCTATGACATCCCCACGGAGGTGGCGACCCTGACCGGCTTCACGAAACTTAGCCGTGACGAGCTGGCGGACTTTATCGCGAACTATGGCCTTGCCATGGACTTGGACGATATCGCCTTCTGCCAGTCCTATTTCCAGAAGGAAGACCGCGACCCCACCATCACGGAAATCCGCATGATTGACACCTACTGGTCCGATCACTGCCGCCACACCACCTTCGGCACCATTCTCGACCATGTGACCTTCGAGGACGCCCTGCTGCAAAAGACCTACGAGGACTATCTGGCAACCCGGAATGCCCTTGGCCGCAGCGAGAAGCCCATCTGCCTGATGGACCTCGCGACCATCGCCGTCAAGCACCTGAAGGCCGCGGGCAAGCTCCCTAAGCTGGACGAGAGTGAGGAGATCAACGCCTGCACGGTGAAGATGGACGTCACCGTGGACGGCGTCACCGAGCCGTGGCTGCTGCTCTTTAAGAACGAGACCCACAATCACCCCACGGAGATCGAGCCCTTCGGCGGCGCGGCTACCTGCATCGGCGGCGCCATCCGTGACCCCCTGTCCGGGCGGAGCTACGTCTACGGCGCTATGCGCGTCACCGGCGCGGCCGACCCTCTGACTCCCGTGTCCGAGACCATCCCCGGCAAGCTGCCCCAGCGGAAGATCGTCACCACCGCCGCCGCTGGCTATTCCTCCTACGGCAACCAGATCGGCCTTGCCACCGGCATTGTGGATGAAATTTACCATCCCGGCTACGCCGCCAAGCGCATGGAGATCGGCGCGGTCATCGCCGCCGCCCCCGCGGAAAATGTCCGCCGGGAGCGCCCCGACCCCGGCGACGTGGTCATCCTGCTGGGCGGCAACACCGGCCGGGACGGCATCGGCGGCGCGACGGGTTCCTCCAAGGCCCACACCCAGCAGTCGGTAGAAACCTGCGGCTCCGAGGTGCAGAAGGGCAACGCCCCCGAGGAGCGGAAGCTCCAGCGCCTGTTCCGCAATGGCGAAGCCTCCCGTCTCATCAAGCGCTGCAACGACTTTGGCGCGGGCGGCGTGTCCGTGGCCATCGGCGAGCTGGCCGACGGTCTGGAGATCGACCTGAACGCCGTTCCCAAGAAATATGACGGTCTGGACGGCACCGAGCTGGCCATCTCCGAATCTCAGGAGCGGATGGCCGTGGTCGTGGAAGCGAAGGACGCGGCGCGGTTCCTGGAGCTGGCCGCCACGGAGAACCTGAACGCTGTCCCCGTGGCCGTGGTCACGGAAAGCCCCCGTCTGGTGATGAACTGGAACGGGAAAAAGATCTGCGACATCAGCCGGGAATTCCTGAACTCCAACGGCGCGGCCAAGCACATGGACGCCGCTGCCGAAAAGGTGCAGAGCTACGGCAAGACCGTGACCGGCAGCTTCGCCGAGAACTTCCTCGCCGTGGCTTCCGACCTGAACACCTGCTCCAAGCGGGGTCTTTCTGAGCGGTTCGACTCCACCATCGGCGCGGGCACCGTGCTGATGCCCTTCGGCGGAAAATACCAGCTCACCCCCATTCAGGCCATGGTGCAGAAAATCTCCGTGGAGAAGAAGCACACCGACGACTGCTCCTTCATGGCCTTCGGCTATAACCCCTTCATCACCTCCGCTTCTCCCTATCACGGCGCGTATCTGGCTGTGGTGGAGTCCGTGTGTAAGCTGATCGCCTCCGGCGCGTCCTTCCAGGACACCTACCTGACTTTCCAGGAGTATTTTGAGCGCCTCGGCAAGGACCCCAAGCGCTGGGGCAAGCCCCTTGCCGCACTGCTGGGCGCGTTCCGGGCGCAGATGGAGCTGGGCATCGGCGCCATCGGCGGCAAGGACTCCATGTCCGGTTCCTTCGAGAAGCTGGATGTTCCGCCCACGCTGGTCTCCTTCGCCGTCACCACCGGCAAGACCGGCGAAGTCGTCTCCCCCGAATTCAAGGCCGCGGGTCACAAGGTCTGCCTGCTGACCCCCGCCTACGACGAAAACGGCCTGCCCGAAACCGCTTCCCTGCTGGAAACCTTCGATACCGTCACCGAACTCCTTCGCAGCGGCAAGGCCGTGGCCGCCTACACCCCCGGCATGGGCGGCATCGCGGAGGCCGTGATGAAGATGGGCTTCGGCAACGGCTTGGGCTTCGCCTTTGACGACGCGCTGACCCTTGACGAGCTGTTTGGCTACGCCTATGGCAGCTTCGTGCTGGAAATGGCGGACGGCACCGTGGGCAAAGTTCTGGGCGTCACCACCGCCGACGGCAGCTTCTCCTATCACGGAGAAGCCCTGTCCCGGACTCAGGTTCTCGGCGCCTACGAAGACAAGCTGGAATCCGTCTACGCCTGCAACATCCCCACCCCGGCGCAGAGCATGGAGACCTTCTCCTATGAGGCCACCCAGCGGAAAGCCCCCGCCGTCAAGGTTGCCAAGCCCAAGGTGCTGATCCCCGCCTTCCCCGGCACCAACTGCGAATACGACTCCGCCAAGACCGTCCGTGACGCGGGGGCGGAGCCGGAGATCATCGTCATCAACAATCTGAGCGCCGACGGCATTGCCCGCAGCGTGGAGCGGTTCGCAGAGGAACTGAAAACCGCCCAGATGGTGTTCATCCCCGGCGGCTTCTCCGGCGGCGACGAGCCGGACGGCTCCGGCAAGTTCATCACCGCGTTCTTCCGCAACGCCGCCGTCAAGGAGGGCGTCACCGCCCTTCTGGAGCAGCGGGACGGTTTGATGTGCGGCATCTGCAACGGCTTCCAGGCGCTGATCAAGCTGGGTCTGGTGCCCTACGGCAAGATCATCGACACCGACGAGACCTGCCCCACCCTGACCTTCAACAACATTTCCCGCCACCAGAGCCGCATCGTCCGCACCCGGGTCGCCTCCAACAAATCCCCGTGGCTGGCACTGACCAACGTGGGCGATGTGTACAGCGTCCCCATTTCCCACGGCGAGGGCAAGTTCCTTGCCTCCGAGGAACTGATTCGCCAGTTGGCGGCCAATGGCCAGATCGCCACCCAGTACGTTGATCTGGACGGCAATGCCACCGCCGACGTCCACTTCAATCCCAACGGTTCTCTGTACGCCATCGAGGGCATCACGTCCCCCGACGGCCGGGTCTTCGGCAAAATGGGCCACAGCGAGCGCATTGGCTCCGGCCTGTACAAAAACGTCCCTGGCGAGTACAACATCCGCATGTTTGAAGCGGCGGTCAAATACTTCAGATAACTCCCCTTCCTCCATAAAAGGCGCTGTCTCACAGCTTGGTGAGACAGCGCCTTCTTCATTCTATTTGATTTTCTGAGGTTGGTCACTTAATCCAACCAAATAATCCGCGGTCAGGTTGTAAAATTGACATAGCTTGACCAAATCATCAATTTTCAGCTCCGCCCGTCCGGCTTCAATGTGGTTGTATCCCTGCTGGGATTTGTTCAGAATTTTCCCGACCTCCGCCTGAGTGAGATCCCTGTCCTCCCGGACACCCCGCAGCCTTGCTCTGTAATCTGTCATACGTCAACCCGTTTCCTATTTTTCGATGACATATTACCATACTCATAATTTGAGTATTGACTTTTACTCAAAGATTGAGTATTCTATACCCAAACATGGCGAAAATCCCTTCTCTGACGACTTATATCCACATCTGGAGCAGCTTTTATGAGTATCCGTTCAACCTTAAAACCGCCTCATTTAGCAGCCGCTGCCGCATTTGGGAGCGGCTTACTTGTGCATCTGTTCGGGCTTGTCAATGTCCTTCATAATTATGACGACATTGCCCAGCAGCCCCGGGGCTACGGAACCGGCGTCACCTCCGGACGGTGGCTGCTGTCCATTATGGGTGATTTCTGCGACGCAATCGGCGGAAATTTCAACCTTCCCACGGTCAACGGGCTGCTGTTTTTATTGCTGATCGCGGTTTCCGCCGGACTGCTTGTGTCCGTTTTTCGGATCCGGAACCGGGCTTCAGCAGCACTGATGGGCGTTTTGTTCGCCGTGTTTCCCTCTGCCTTTTCTACACTGGCATTCCGCTACACCGCCGTCTACTATGGCGTTGCCATTCTTTTGTCTGTCGCTGCTGTTTGGCTGTTTCAGCGCTGTTCCTGGGGTTTCTTTTTGTCCGCCCTCTGCATTGCCTGCTCTTTGGGTATCTATCAGGCTTATGTTCCCATTACCATCGGCATGTTCGTCTTGATGCTCCTTCAGGAGTCTCTGTCCGACGATGCGGACTTCCGGAAGCTTCTGCGCCGGAGTCTGGCTTGCTGCGGGGTTCTTTTGCTCGGTTTGCTTCTGTATTACGTTTTTCTGAAGCTCACGCTTTGCTTGTATGGGACGCAGCTGAGTGACTATCAGGGTGTCAGCAGCATGGGGAAGCTATCCCTTTCCGGCATTCCCGGGCTGATTTATGAAGCATTTTATTCCGCTTGCATGCTCCCCGTAAAGGACTATTGCGGACTGGCCGCCATGAAGCTCATAAAGGCGGCTTATCTGCTCATTGGACTTTTCTCCGGGGTTCTCCTTGTATTTCTGCTGATAAAACGGGTGCGGAAGCCCTCTATACGGCTGTTTTCCCTCCTGCTCTGCGCCGTGTTTCCCGTTGCCGTGAATTTCGTCGTTATCATGTGTCCGGACAGCTGGATTTACACGCTGATGGTGTATTCCCTTGTCCTGATCTCCTATGTCCCTTTGATTCTGCTGAATCAGCTGACCGAGGACGACAGGAAACGCCTGTGGCTGGGCATCGTGAAAAAGGGCGTCGCCATTATGCTGTCCGTGCTTGCCCTTTGCTACGCCTATCAGACCAGTGTGAATTATACCGCGCTGTACTACGCCAACCGCCAGGTGGAAAATTATTTCAGCTCCATCGTCACCCAAGTGCGGATGGCCGACGGCTTCACGCCGGATATGGAGTGGGCATTGATTGGGGACATTGAAGATCCCCTCCTTGGCTGCTACTGGGAGTATGAGATGACCTATGGCGGCGTCGAATTTACCCAATGGCTACTGAACCGCTACAGCTGGTGGGACTGGATCCATAATTACTATGGCTACGCAATTCCCACTGCCAGCGATGAAAAGATCCGCGTTCTCGCCCAGAGCGACGCGGTACGCGCTATGCCTTGTTGGCCGGCAGATGGGTCGATACAAGTGGTCGGCGACACTGTGGTCATTAAGTGCCAGGAACTGCCTTAGGCGCTCATGACCTGTCGCGCGCCGTCTGCCTGCGGATGATTTCAATACAAAAGCGCTCCGATTATCCGGAATTTCGGGATAATCGGAGCGCTTTTTTGCGAAAAGTGCGGCATGGAAACCCATGCCGCACTCAGCTGCAATATACCGTTTTATACGAGTTTTTAACAAAACGCTTAAAAGCGTTTTATTCGGCCGCAGGATTGCGGCCAGCGGCCACTGCCGCTAAAAAACGAAGTCAATACATTTCTTACCGCCGCCCAGGCGGTCTGCCGTGAAACGGCTTAAATAAAATGATGAAATCATTTTATTAAGAAATAGTATTATCTCACGTACTCGATCACCACGCGGCGGTTGGGTTCTACGCCGGTGGAGTGGGTGGTGATGTTCTCCATGTCCTGAAGCGCGGCGTGGATCACGTGGCGCTCGTAGGCGTTCATGGGCTCCAGAGTGGTGCGGCGGCGGGCTTTCAGCACCTGCTGCGCCTTCTTCCGGGCGTAGCGGCGCAGGCTCTCCTCCCGCTTCTCCCGGTAGCACTCCGCATCCACGTTGACGCGGATGTGACCTTCCACATCCCGGTTGATGGTGTAGTTGGTCAGATGCTGAATGGCATCCAGCGTGTCGCCCCGGCGGCCGATCAGGTAACCCAGATCGTCGCCCACCAGATCAACCTTATACGTATTGCCCTCGTCCTTCCAGCAGTGGGGAACGGCATTGGAATCCATGTGTTCCAGCAGGCCCTTGATGAAGACTTCGATCTTCTCCTCCACAGAGCCGGGCTCGGCGTGGGTGTAGGTTCTGGGCGCGGCAGGCGCCTTGGGC
>ENA-OYWS01000248-OYWS01000248.1-human-gut-metagenome-genome-assembly--contig:-NODE-248-length-28462-cov-9.831661_pt1 | contig 28462 bp, 42 predicted proteins | sample MGYA00244813_ERZ653402 | MGnify/ENA primary metagenome ERZ653402 (study PRJEB26926, sample SAMN06165021) | human gut metagenome | biome: ENVO:00009003; feature: ENVO:2100002; material: ENVO:00002003...
ACCAGCTTATTGTGAATGGGAAGATTGCGAGATATCAAAGCCGCCGCAGTCGTGGCGCTATGTGGAGGTGAGCGGGAATGAGTGACCGCAGAAAAAGGTCGTGCGATATCTGCGGCGAGATGAATGCCAAAGATGGATTTATGTTCAAAGCTAAACGCATGGAATCTCACAAAGTAAGAGATACGCTCGGGTATATAATAGGCGTAAAATACAGGTGGGCAAGAATCGACCTCTGCGAAAGCTGCTATAATGAGATAGTCAGGAGCTGCCACCGGATCCGTCGCGAACAGAAGGAGGGCTAATACAAATGAAAGTAACTCTTAAACGCTGTCGGTGCGGATTGGGAATTGCACCGATAGTTGACCAGAACAATGACGGAGAATGGGTGATACGCTGCTTCGACATCATCAGCTGCGGAAGAATAGTGTGGGGCAACACCGTAGAAGAAGCAGTTAGCGTGTGGAACGAGGGAGCCAAGACTGATGATGAAACCACACCCTAACCCCTGCCCCAAAGCCGACCGCTGCATACACGCTGCGGAGTGTATCTGCTACGACACATTCCGCGGCGAATACCTTTGTTTCGACAGCAGGACATATTCGAATTATGAAGCAAAGGGCGCGGCGGCAAAGCCAAAGCCAAAGAAGAAAAAGAGGAGGAAATGGACGCATGCCGATTGACAAAAAAACTTTCCTGAAAACCGTGACTATCCTCCACGATACGCGGGAACAGAAGAACGCCCACATCATCGAAGCGCTGGACAAGCTCGGCGTGAAGCACGAGGAACGCAAACTCGACTACGGCGACTATTCGTTCACCGCAGACGGACGCGACTTTTCGATGTCCTGCGTTGTGGAGCGCAAGGCGAACGTGGACGAGATATACAACAACGTGACCAGCGACCGGGGGCGCATAGAAAAGGAACTGTACAGCGCTGCGCAGCTTGCGAAGCAGCTTACTCTGTTCATCGAGGGCGTGGGAAGCTGGGAAGCGCTCAGAGCCTACCACGTCCCAGAATGGCAGATGAAAGCAAGCCCGCAGCGCGTGAAAACCAATATCGGCGCGATGGTGTACTCCACGCTAAAAGCATGGCAGACCGGAAGCCGCTATCACTTCGATGTGCAGTTCATTGAGGACAAGCGCCAGACCGCCGCCCGAATGCTGGAGGTGTTCTATTACTACTGGCGTTCGTACAAGGAAATGACGGCAGCGAGAAAGGAGTGATATCTTGGATATCGAAAAGGCAAGCCAGCTGCTCGGCGATGGTGTCAGCAGCGGAACTGCCGAAACAATGAGCGAGATTTACCCGGATATCAGCGAATACACCCGCGATGACTTCCTGGACAGCGAGAAGCCCTACGAATTTCTCTACATGTTCAAGGACGATAAATTCAAGCAGAAGCGCCTGCTCGCAGAAATGACCGACCAGGCAAAGAAGTGCAGGGTAACGAATTTTCCCACGCTGTACAAGGCGTTCGCAGAGAGCCGCAAGGACGTTGCAGACGACCTCGGGAACTACACCAACTTCCCGTTGCAGCCTGTGACGCTTCCCTGCGGTAAGTGGGTGTGCGACGCTTCCGGAGTGCGCACGCAGGGCGAAAAAGGCGGGCTTGTCTGGGCGTGTCCTCACCCGATAATGCCTGTCGCACGCTACACCAACATCGACACCGGCGAGGAGAAGATAAAGCTTGCGTATTTCAAGGGCAAATACTGGCGCGAACTTATCGTTGACCGCACGACTATCTCGGTCGCGAACAAGATAACCGAACTTTCCAAGCCCGGTATCGTCGTGACTTCCGAAACGGCGCGGAACCTTGTCAACTACCTCTACGATGTTGAGCAGCTTTCCGGCGACCTTCTCCCGGAAGTCGAGTGCGTAACGCGGCTTGGCTGGATAAAGCGCGGTGAAGAAACCGAATTCGCGCCCTACACAGACGGCTTGACCTTTGATGGTGAAGTTGAGTACAAGAAGCGCTATGAGAGCGTGAAACGGCGTGGCAAGCCAGGTGATTGGGATAAGTGGATTGAGTTTATCAACAAGAATATCCGCAGAAACAGCGTTGCAGCACGCATGGTTTTCGCTGCGTCACTGGCTTCGGTGCTTGTCAGACCGCTGGGCTGCAACTGCTTCTGGGTGCACCTCTGGGGCGAAACGGAGAGCGCAAAGACCGTGCTTGCGATGTGCGCGGCTTCCTGCTGGGGAAACCCGGAGCTTGGCGCGTATATCTCCACATTCAACTCAACATACGTTGGCATGGAGAAAACTGCGGCGTTCTACAACTCGCTGCCGTATATCGTGGACGAGCTCCAGATCGTGGACAGCCGCCGCGAAATGGACAACACCATCTACATGCTGACGGAGGGCTGCGGGCGCACGCGCGGCAACAAAATGGGCGGTATCGACAATACGTCCGAGTGGCGTAACTGCGTGATATCCACCGGAGAACGCCCGATAAATTCCAGCCGTTCCGGCGGCGGCTCAGTCAACCGCGTTATCGAGATAGAGTGCAAGGACAAGTTCTTCGGGGACGACAGCCGCCCGGAGTTTGACAGCCCGCGTGACGTCGCAAATTTCGTGAAATCCGTCTACGGATTCTTCGGGCAGATGTTCGTTAACGAAATCATGTCCGAGGGCGTTATGGAGCGCCTGGAGGAGAAATTCAAGGCGTTTTCGGACGAGCTTGTCAGACAGTACAACATCGCGCAGAAGCAGGCGCAGTCCGGCGCGCTTATACTCACCGCCGACTGGCTGATAACCGAGAATTATCTTGACGGACCTGCGCTGACTGCCGCTGACATTGCGCCCTATCTCAAATCCAAGGACGATGTGAGCGTGAATAAGCGTGCTTACGAGTATGTCTGCGAGTACATCACGCAGAACCAGAACAAGTTCGGACTGACCGAGAAAAACATGGAGGTCTGGGGCGAATTCTGCGATGACACCGTGTACATAATCAAGCTGAAATTCGAACAGATATGCAGCGAGGGCGGATTCAACCCCGCTTCCCTGCTGTCCTGGCTGGCTGACCGTCAGCTTATTCGCAGAACTGTCAAAGACCGCTTTACAGTGTTGAAGCGTATCGGAACCGTCCCAACCCGCTGCGTTCATTTGAAACTCATCAGCGAAAATGCCGATGAAGCTGATAACAGCGCCGTTGACGAGTATCCGGACTTCTGATTTCAAGATAATGCACAGGTGAGAATGTAACCGGTGTAACCGGTAAACGGAGATACAGCTTATATGTTTTATATTTTTCATTCACGTTTGTTTGAATATGAAATTAAAATATTTTCTTACGCGTGTAGAGAAAACCACGGTTACACCGGTTACACCGGTTACGCCCCGCCTGAACCCGCATTATTAAGCCACATAAGCCGTAACCGGTATGTGAACGCGTTCGGTTACAGGTGGTTACGCGACACATAAACGGAGGTGCATATGACAGGAAATGACATATTCGAACTTGCGCGGACGCGTCAGGCGCTCCCAGAGGACGCGCGGCTATCCGCACAGGCTCTCTACACAACAGCGCGGAACATCTACAAGGCGTTCAGCATGAAAATCATCACCGCAGACCAGGCGAAGCGCGAAAAGGCGCAGGCACTCCGCGACTATGACGCATGGGAACGCGGCGAAGCGATAGCCCACGACTATTTCAGGCGCACGGTAGCGCTGCAGCAGGTGTACACGAACGCGGTCAAGGGCGAATGCGAGAACTGCAAGAAGATGTTCGGCATTATGACGGGGTTAATTCCACCCCAGAACGGAGGTAATACATGAGCAAACCCAAGTACGACTATTCTGCGGTAGTCGCGGCGTACAAAGCGGACCCGACTATCGCGGACACACTTCCGGACACACTCCGCACACTGCTGCAGCTTCGTTACATCGAGAATATGCAGTGGAGCGACGTTGCGGAAGCAATGAATTACTGCATAGAGAACATTTACCGCCTGCGCCCCATCGCGCTGGGCAGACTGGAGGGTATCATCAATGGCAAGTGAGAACGACAACAAGCCTGTAAAACGCAAACGTCCCGGCGCGGGTAATCACAAGCCTGCCGTGAATATCGACACAACGAAACTCCCGGCAGACACCATGAGCGCTATTGTGGCCGAATGTTCTCGCGATTTCAAGCAGCCTATCGTAAAGTCTGACGAAGAATGTGTAGAACGCCTCGCTGATTTCTTCATGTATTACGCCCAGAACGGCGGATTGCCCACAGTTGAGAAAATGTGCCTGTCATTAGGCGCCGATATAAATACAGTTTTGGACTGGGGACATGGGACTAAAGGCGACACGCGTGCAGGAATCATAAAAAGGGCGAAGAACATTTTAGCCGCTATTGACGCGGATTTGGTGTTAAAAGGCATGATAAATCCGGTGGCATATATCTTCCGTGCGAAGAACTACTACGGCATGAAAGACCAGCAGGACGTTGTGGTGCAGGCGAAGAACATCTTCGGTGCTGACGTGGACAGGCAGGAAATAGAACGCCGACTATCCGAGGAAGTAGTTATCGAGGACAGCACAGAGGACACGAAAACAGAATAGCGCGTATTTGCGTGGGAATTGCCCCTAGGACGCACGTTTGTGTTCTGGGGGTATAGTTTTATGCCTTGCGACTATTCGTTGCGTACAGAGCCGCACGGGTGTCTTAAAACGCAAATGTGCTTGCGACTACCATGTGCGGAGATAATATGAGATATACTATATCTTCTCTTTTCCTTTCTATCTACATTATTATAATAATATATATGCTTCTCACACGGCATGCGACTATTGCCGACTATTTCACGACTATTCGCCGACTATTCCGCGACTGCCCTGCGACTATTCCGGGCATGCGCAGGGAGCCGTGCGGGAATTTGCGTACAGTTCCGGAGAGGGCGTGCCGCTTGTCTGGGTGGCAGATCTGGCAGCAGGAACGCCGGGCGGCGCTGGCTCGGAGGGCAGCAGGCAGCGCCGAGGATCTGCGAGCACGGGCGAGAACGCGGGCGGCCGTATCAAGGCGGTGCGGGGAATGCCTCTATTTGCGCCGGAATTGCCCTTTAAACGCACGTTTGCGCTTTAGGAGTATACTGTATGCCCTCAATATAAACACGCCGTATACGCACGATTTTGGGGGTGTTTCGCGGCGGTGCAGAAAATCGCCCCGGAAAACGCGGGCGCACTCCACCGAGCCGGAGGCAGAGAAAAGCCCCGGCAGGCTTCGAGCCTATCGGGGCGGGTGTTCATTTGGAGTTTTTCGCCGCGTCAATGAGTATCAAGAACGGCATGAGCAGGATATAAAGCAGCATCAAGCGCCCTCCACCTCCTCGCGTTCTATCTCCTCACGCTCCCAATCTTCGGGGGCGTGGGGCTGGAGGGTGACAACGCCGCCGCGCGCTATGCGTTCAATATCGCGCGTGTCGAGAGTATAGCAGACATCAAGGCGGATATTGTGCAGGGTGTATGCCTCAATGCCGCCGTACGGGACGAGCGCCCACGGCTCGCCGATTAAGTAAGTGTCGCGCTCCTCGCACGCCCAGAGGATATTTACAAGCGTGCTTTCGGTGGTGTCGTCGTAGCGGTCGCGATGGAGCTTGAGCGCTCCGGTGTTGAGTTCGATTGCAGTCATGCTATCACCTCCTTCACAGCCTCGCCGACGAGCCGCGCCGCCTGCGAGAGTGCGCGAGCCTGGACGTCCAGCCATTCTTCGCGGCTATTGGGGCGGCGTTCACCGCTGTGACTGCGCTTACGCTCGGAAAGAGTGCAGCAACGGGCGGCTATACCCCCATTAAAGACGAGCGAGCAACCGCCCCAGCTGTATTGATTCCAGTTCTCCGCACCGTTGAGGAGCGCAGCGCGTACGGCTGCGGGGTCTGCGAGCTTGTCGGCGGTGAGTTCTGCGAGGTTGTCCAGGAGTTCCAGCGCGTACGCCTTAACACCGCGCGCCCATGCGCTGCGGGCGGGCTTGTCCTCGATTACTGCGGAGGCAGCGGCGAGAATGTCGGCGGCGGTCTTGGTCTCGGCGGGGGCGGCGTCCTTGTAGTAGCGGGCTGCCACATACCAGACGCCCGGTTCTACCTCCTCGGCGGTCACGCTGTCGCAGTCGGTGGAAAGGTTCTTAGCGAACACGGGGCATTCTGCTTCGATAAGAACCCACTCCCAGCCGGTGGCCTTCGCGAAGCGCTTGATTGCGGTCTGACGGTTCTTGCAGGTGAATTCGCCGTCTGCGTCGGTGTGCGGCTTCTTCGCCCCGTCGTACTCCACTATGTCAACATCGTTGGCGCGGTGCTCGTGCTCGTTGTAGTGCTCGCTGTACTGGTCGAAGTTGTCAAAATGTCTGGTCATGGTATATACTCCACTTCTCCGAGGTTTCAGCCCCTCGGCGGCTTGTTTTTCGTTTGTGATTGTATTATAGCACGAATTCGGGCTATTGTCAATACGTCTTCGGGCTATTTCAGCCCGATTTCGTATATTTATTCAGAATAACGGAAATTCAAGATTTTGCGGTATGCTGTTTTGTGCAAAATCACAACGAAATCAGCAGGAGCGCCGCCCTCGGTGCAGGAGTACTATATAAAAGGGAAACAGGGACCCGCCGCGCTGGTACTCGTCGCCCTCCGCAGGAGCGGCACGCGCCCCGCCCACCTGCCGCCGCCCTCCGGATCCGGAGAACTGCCACCGCCGGAGGGGTACCCCGGGGGGCTGCCAGGGCGACCCCGGGAGGGTATCTCTTAACCCCTCGAATAAAATTTTTTCAAAAAACACTTGACTTTCGCCCGAAATCGTGCTATAATTTAGAAAACGCAAGGAGGGGTTCGAAATGACATCTAAGGAAGCGATTAAAACCGCAATGGCGTGTAAACGGGTTACGCAAGACAAGCTTGCAAGCATGATGGGATATTGTACTTCATCGGGCATTCGCAACAGACTTGACAGCAAGATTTCTTGTGACCTGCTCATTCAAATGCTCGACTGCCTCGATTACGAAGTAGTAGTCCAGCCGAAAACGTCAGGAAAGCGCAAGGAAGGCTCGATAGTCCTCGAACCGTCCGGGCTTCCTGACGGGCGTGGGAAGAAGCAGAAGAAGGAGGCTGATGAAACGTGAGCACCAAGGAAATGATCTACAACATGATAGACGGTTTCAGCGAGGAACAGCTGGTGCAGGTGTGCGCTCTGCTGTCAAGCGTGAAGAAAATGCTTAACGAAGAAGCGGAGGACGACGCATTCTGCCAGAAAATGCTTGATGATTACCGGAGCGACGCTGACCCGCATAAGCACGACAGTGTAACACTCGATGAATTTGCAAAGGAGCTCGGAATAAACCTTGACGAATTATAAAATCATCATTGAGAAGCCTGCTGCAAAGTTCATCAGGAAACAACCGGCAGACCAGCAAAAACGGATATTAAAGGCGATATCCATGCTCCCGGAAAAAGGCGATATAAAACAGATGAAAGGTGAAACAGGACATTTCCGGCTCCGCGTTGGCGATTATCGCCTGATATATCGAGTCGAGCACGATGTTCTCACTGTCGTAATCATGGACGCAGGAAACCGGGGACAGATATACAAGTGAGGAAGTGAGGTGAACCAACCATGAGATTACTCTATATCCTGCTAATGCCGTTCCTGATACTCATTCAGGCAGCAAAAGGAAAGAGGTGAGCTGACGTGATCTACGGCTATTGCCGTGTTTCCAGCAAGGGGCAGCAGCGCTACGGCACGTCCCTTGAAGAACAGAAGCGCCAGATACTGGGCAGCTATCCCGGGGCGCGAATAGTGCAGGAAGCCTATTCCGGCGCAAAGGAACGCCCACTGTTCGACGAGCTTGTCGGTAAGCTCCAGCGCGGCGATACGCTGGTAGTCTGCAAGCTGGACAGGTTCGCACGCTCGGTTCAGCATGGGCTGAATTACATCACCACTCTGCTTGACCGGGGCGTGAAAGTACACATCATGAACATGGGACTTGTGGAAGATACTCCCATGGGCAGGCTTATCGTCACGAATCTGCTTGCATTTGCGGAGTTTGAGCGCGCCACCATTCTGGAACGCACCCAGGCTGGCAAGGAAGCCGCTGCCGCCGCTGACCCGAACTGGAGAGTAGGCAGGCCGCGCAAGGATATCCCCGAAGATGTGTTCCGCAGGCTTTCAGCCGGAGAGCTGACCTATAAAGCCGCCGCAAAGGAAGCCGGAGTAGCGCTGAGCACATTCCAGAACCGCTACGCAGAATGGAAGCAGACTGCGTAACTGTATTCTTTCGCGAAAGCCCTTGACAGCCCGGGAAATCCGTACTATAATCAGAACAACAGAATATTTTCAGAGCCTTTGAGCCACCTTTGACCTTTACGGTCGAGGTGGCTCTTTTTTGTTTTCAGGAGGAAATGTGGAAACATCGGAGCTTATCAGGCGTGCTTCCAAGCGGGATATCAGCACATACGATAATCTGTCGCTGTATTTCGATACCGTCCGGCTGGAAACGGACTTTGAAAAGGCATGTCCGCATTACGAACGCATATATGACATCTCGGCGCAGCAGAAAGTAAAGCTCGCGCTGTCAGACCAGCAGACTGCTATCAAGTTCTATGAGCTTGCGAAAAAGGCGGCGCTCATGCTGGCACCGCACCTGTTTCATTACTATCTTCTCTATGTGGAGTGGGACAGGGAGCCGCAGAAGAAGTTCTATGTGCCGAGAATGAACGTGTTGAAACCTGTTGTCGATGATTTGCAGGATTTAGCGGACGGCAGAATTGAACTGCTGACGATATCTCTCCCGCCAAGAGTAGGTAAGAGTACTCTCGGAATCTTTTATGTCACATGGCTGATGGGGCGTGAGCCGGACAAGGCGAATGTAATGTCCGGGCACTCCGATAAGCTGACAAAGGGTTTTTTCAAGGAATGCCTTGACATTCTGAGCGACCCGGACTATCTCTGGCATGACGTATTCCCGAAAGCAAAGGTCGTGGCGGTGTCCTCGGAGGACGAGAGCATTTCAGTCAACCACAAGCGGCGCTTCCCTACCCTGACCTGCCGTTCCGTAACAGGTACGCTGACGGGCGCGGTCGAGGTCGGAAATCTGCTTTATGTGGACGATATCATCGAGGATCTGGAGGAAGCGCTCAATCCGCAGCGTTTGCAGAACAAGTACGACGCTTATCTGAACCAGCTTAAAGACCGCAAGAAAGACGGCGCGCGGGAGCTTCATATCGGTACGCGATGGGCGGTCGGAGATGTTATCGGACGTTTGCAGCAGCAGTACGGCGATGACCCGAAAGCGAGATTCACGGTCATTCCGGCGCTGAACGAAAACGGCGAAAGCAACTTCGATTATCCGTATGGGCTGGGATTTTCGACAGCTTACTATCAGGACATGAAAGCGAGTATCGACCCCTGCACATGGTCCTGCAAGTACATGGGCGACCCGTATGTGCGCGAGGGACTGCTTTTTGAACGGGACGAGCTGAACTACTACAACGGCGTGCTTCCGGACGGCGAATGCGACATCATGTCCGTGGTGGACGTCGCATGGGGCGGCGGGGACAGCCTTTCCGCGCCGATAATCTACTGGTTCGGCGATACCGGGTATGTGCATGACTGGGTGTTTTCCGCCGGGGATAAGTCGGTAACTCAGCCGCTTGTCTGCGCGGCTTACGCCCGGAATAACGTTGCGAGGGCACGCTTTGAAGCAAATGTCGGCGGTACGGAGTATGCAGAGGAAATCGACAAGACCTTGCGCGAACGGAATTACAAGATGTCGATACAGAGCCAGAGAGCGTCCACAAAATCCAGCAAGATGGACAGGATAGTGCGCTGGAGTTCTGACATAAAATCACGGCTGGTATTCAGGTCTGATAAGGCGCGGGGCGAGATGTACGACAAGGCGATGAACGAACTCTGCCGTATTTCCGTTGACGCGAAGAAACAGCACGATGACGCGCCGGACAGCCTTGCAATGGCTATGGATTATCGCGACAATGGCTTGTGTTCGGTCAAGGTGATAGAACGGCGGTGGTAGCATGACGAAATTCCTGCTTCTGAACGGAAAACTCACCGGGAAAAAGCCGAAATTCTATTGCGCGCTCCATAAGTGCGGTATCAACGGCAGCTGCATGAAACGGCGCTGCCCGAAGTGTAAGCATTTCAAGCCGCTGTCCGATGAACTGGCGCATTCTATCATGGTCTCATTGCCGAGGAGGTAAACGTGAAAATTACATACGTCCCGACAGCAGATTTACCATCTTTAACATTTGACGACAAGACAACGACTTTAGGCGGAGCTGATATCTCCAAGGGCGTTGTCGGGATAAACACGGATATTACGGCAAACGGAATACCCGTTGCAGTAATTACTGTCCACTGCTCATCAATAGACATAAAAACGGGTTCAACTTAATTTGCGTTCATTTTCGCGGAAACGCGGATTTGATATATCAGGGCTGGCGGCTTGTGTGTTCACCGCCTGCTCTGCCCTTCCTCCTGGCGCAGTCGTGCAATAGTGCGGCTGCGTAAGGCTTGGAATTTCAATATAGCAAGGTGGAGAAGCGGTCTATCTCGCCAGCCCCATAAGCTGGAATTCGCGGGTTCGAATCCCGCCCTTGCAACCATGAGACGGTTTAATGGCATGGTGTCGCGCAGCGCGGTGCTCTAGGCCATGCTGTCTCTATTTTGGAAACGCAGTGCGGCAAGATGACGTGCATACAGTTACGGGCAGATAGGTCATTTATGCCCGGAATAATGACCAGTGGGGGCAGGACCCGCCGTTTCCACCACAAAAAGAATACAGTTACAAACAGGAAAATATGTGATATAATGGAGAAAAGGAGGGCGGGAATGCTGACGTTTATCAAAATCTGCTGTCCGGTATGCGGAAAGCGGCTGTTTGACGCTGATGTTTCCGCTTCCGGAGTAATATTCGCTTACTGCAAGCGCTGCAAGGCAGGACAGCTTGTTGAACTGAAAGGAAAGACATGACGGAAAACTACAATTACGGCAGGCGGTGTATCTACACTTCCGAGCGGAATTTCACGGCTGAGAACGTGAAACAGATAGTTGACCGCGCCATGTCTACGCACAACGCGAATGTCTGCGATATCCAGCGGCTGTATAACTACTACCGCGGACGCATGGACATTCTCGACCGCACAAAGGAAGTCAGACCTGAAATTAATAACAAGGTCGTTATCAACCATGCCGCCGAGATAACCAATTTCAAGACCGGCTTCACGTTCGGCGAGCCGGTGCAGTACGTTTACCGGGGCAAGGATACGCTTGACGATGCCAACAACAGAGCGGACGATGAGAGCCTTGCGGCGCTGAACAAGCTGATGTACAAGATGGGAAAGTCCAGCCGGGACAGAGAACTTGCGCAGTGGCTTTTCATCTGCGGAGTGGCACAGCGTATCACGCTGTATGAGGGCAAGGAACTGCATACATATGTGTGCGACCCGCGCTGCACGTTTACAATACGCGCGAACGACTTCACCAAACGCGTGCTGCTGTCAGTTATCTACAGCACGGACGACATGATAGACGATATCACCGATATCCCGAAGAAGAAGTACACGATTTATTCCGACAGCCACTGCTGGCAGTTCGAAGATAACGTGCTTGTCGGCGAATCCGAAATAGTGTTCAATCCTGTCACGGAATACTGGGCGAATCCCACGCGGCAGGGCTGCTTCGAAACAGTCCTCGGGATAATCGACGAACTGAACAACATTGCTTCCAACCGCGCGGACGGTATCGAACAGCAGATACAGTCGCTGACGTGGTTCAACAACGTGGAGATTGACGAGGAGCAGTTCGCGGAGCTTGCCGCCAAGGGCGGTATCTGCACAAAATCCGCGCCGAATATGCCTGCAAGCATTCAGATGCTGCAGAACGTACTCGACCAGACCCAGACGCAGACCTACGCCGACGACCTCTATCAGAAAATGCTCCAGATAGCCGCTGTTCCTGACCGCAAGGCTTCGGCAGGCGGCAACACCGGGCAGGCTCTCATTATCGGCGAGGGCTGGACGCAGGCAGAAGCTGCGGCAAAGTCCTTTGAGCAGTCGTTTGACGAAAGCGAAAAAGCGTTCGTTGAAAACGTGCTGAAAATCATCAAGACGGTCACAACATCGTCAACCGTGCCTGCGGATTTCGCAGACCTCGCCGTTGACGATATCGACATAAAATTCACGCGCAACAAGACAGATAATCTGCTTACCAAGACACAGGGCTTGCAGAATCAGCTTGAAGCCGGAATACACCCGCGTATCGCTATCGAAAACTGCGGACTGTACTCCGACCCGCAGCAGGTCTACGTTGAAAGCGTGGAGTATCTCGAAAAGTGGAAACAGCAGGGCGAACAGGATAAGGCGGCGGTCATGAATTCCGCTGATTCCGGCGCGCCCGATGAATTTGACGAGATATTCAGAAAGCTGACCGAAAAGGGCGGTGCGGACGATGGCGCAAGCGTATAGTCTCGCCGCTGTTGACCAGCTCAACATAATCTTTTTCGGAGAGATGGACATAACCTCTGCGGAAAAGCGCCTGCGGGTAGTCATGGCGGCTGCATTACAGCGAATACTGCTCAGATACTACGACACCATTCAACGTTCATTGGCATATTCTCCTTTCCGGCTTGACAGCGCCGCCCTTTATGCGGCGGCAGCTGCCGAGTTCGCACGGAGCTACATTGAACTGTTCAACAGATATTACCCGCAGTACCTTGAATTGCTGGGTGCAAGGGACGCGGGGAATGCTTCGGAGTGGGCTAGAAATCACGCTGTGGAGCTGTCCATGCAGATACTTGACACATCGGTCGGCGGCTGCGATATCCCGCTGTACGACCGCATGCTGAACACCGCGCGGACGGAAGTCAACGCGATGTGCAACCTGGCGCAGATGGACGCGGCGCTCAGCCGGGGATTCACCCGCAAGCGCTGGAAAACGTTCGGGGACAGCAAGGTGCGGCGCACTCACCGGGAAGCTTCCGGGCAGACCGTACCGATAGACCAGCCGTTTATTATCGGCGGATATCAGATGATGTTCCCATGCGATGGTTCACTTGGCGCGGGCGTATCAGAAATTGCCAACTGCCGCTGCACGGTGCAGTACTTATAATTTAATATTTTCAGAGCCATTGAGCCGTTTCACCTTTAGGGGTGGAGCGGCTCTTTTGCTATATATGCACAAAAATTCGCCGCCGCAGCGTTACGCGGTGTTATCAGGAGGTAAAAGCGATGACAAGACAGGAACTCAAAGACTTAATGCCCGACATCACGGACGAGCAGATTTCAGCTATCCTTGCAAAGCACCACGAGGAAATCAACGCCAAGACAAAGGCGGCTGAGGACAAGTTCAGCGCTTACAAGGACAAGGCGGACAAGTACGACCAGGAACAGGCAGACAAGCTTTCCGAGCAGGAAAAGTACCAGAAGCTCATGGAGGAAGCCGCACAGATAAAGGCTGAAAACACGCGTCTGCTGAACCGCACCAAGGTGCAGGAAAAGTTCGTCAAGGCAGGAATCAAGGAGGAGTGCTATTCCCCGCTGCTGGACAGCATTGTGTCCGACGATGAGGGAAAGTCGCTTGCATTCGCTGACAGCCTCATAAGCTCTTTTTCCGCAAACGCGGCGGCTGCTGCCGAAGCTGCAAAGCAGGCGGCAATGCAGACCCCCGCACCGAACCCCGGCGCGATAGGCAATGCCGCCAGCGCGCAGGAACAGTACAACAAGGCGGTGCAGAACGGCTCTATCGTTGACATCATCAAGGCTGCGGACGCTGTTCATAACGCCAGGAACATTCCCACAGACTAACGGAGGTAATAATGGCAACAGGCATGAATTTCGATCTGGTGTCTTACTCCGGTGCGCTTTACACCAAGAGTATCACCACCACACCTTTTCTCAACCTCATCGGTGCGCCCGAGACCACCAATGCAGTTGAATTTCCCGTAAATCAGGAGTACGCGCTCGGCACTCCCTCTCAGCCCAAGATTTCTGAGAGCGATTCGCTGACCGCACCCGAAGCGGCTAACGTTACCCGTTCCCAGGCAACAAACGTAACTCAGATTTTCCAGGAATCCATTGCGATTTCCTATGCGCGTGAGAGCAATATGGGTCAGCTTTCCGGCGTGAACGTTGCGGGGCAGGTTGAGAACCCCACGTCTGAACTTCAGTTCCAGACCGCCGCTACCATGCAGAAGATTCGCAACGACATCGAGTACACCTGCATTAACGGCAAGTACCACAAGTCCACCGGCAACACTGACGCGAACCAGACCAGAGGTATTCTGGAAGCTATCGTCACCAACGCCGTCAAGGAGACCGCAGCGGTATCTTCTTCCACCGTCCGCTCCGTGCTTAAGAGCTTCTTCAAGAAGCTGTATGACGCGAACACCGACATCGATGGCTATCTGCTGCTTATCAACTCTGATATCAAGGCGGCTATTTCCGAAGCCTACGAGGGCAGCGGCTACTTTATGCCCGGCGTGACGGAAGCTGGTATCAATATCCAGAAGCTGATGACCGATTTCGGTACAATCAGAATCGCGCTGTCAAGGACAATGCCGCAGGGCACCGCGCTGTGCTTCAATCCTGCTGCCGTTCATCTGGTGGAGCAGCCCACTCCCGATAAGGGGAACTTCTTCCTTGAACCGCTCGCTAAAACCGGCGCGGCATGGAAGTATCAGATTTACGGACAGGTCGGTCTTGACCACGGCTTCGAGAAGCTGCACGGCAAGCTCACATTCGGTGCGACATGATAGTACACCAGGGCGATAACGCCCGAATCGTGATGACTTGCGGGAAAGTCATCGCGGAGTTTGAGAACGGCATAGCTGATGTCAGCAAAGACACAGCTGCTGTTCTCGGCTCGATGGGCTATGAGGTTGAAAGAACGGAGGGCGGCAATGACGCAGACAGAAAAGCTGAAAATCCGCCTGCCGGAGATAAGCGACGCAGAAGCGGAAAGTTATCTTGACACCGCGAAAGCCGCTATCATGGCACGGCGCTATCCGTTCGAGGATTTCCCGAACGAACTTGAAAGCAGATACCTCGATTTACAGCTTCGCATAGCCGCTGACCTCTACGCAAAGGCGGGCGCTGAGGGAGAAACTTCCCACAGCGAGAACGGCGTGAGCCGTGCGTATTCCAATGCGTGGGTGTCGGAGGAACTTCTTTCGGAAGTCACGCCGAAAGGCAGGGTGCTGTAATGAGGGATTTGAAGCGCAACCAGATTTCAGTTGAATACGCGCTGTATCTGGGGAACGCGGAGCTTACTGACGGCAACGGCTGTGCTACTGGCGAATTTGCACCGAAATACGGCGACAAAACGGCGCTGATGATTTCAGTTTCCTCCAACAAGGGGGATTATTCCCAGCAGCAGTTCGGCAATCTGCTGGACTACGACCGCACGATGATAACCCACGACACCAGATGTCCGATAAACGAAAATTCACTTGTGTATATCGGCACGGAGCAGTATATCGTCAAAGCGGTCGCAAAGAGCCTGAACGCCGTTCAGTACGCGATAAAGCAGGTGCAGATAGATGAAACGGATAACGGTTAAACTGTCTGCTTCCGGAGTGCGCGAAGCGGTGAGGGAGCTTGCGGAATACCGCGCAAATCTCGAACGAAACGCGCAGGAGCTTGTGCGGCAGCTTGCGGATATCGGCGCGAACATTGCGCTGGTGGAAGCAGGCGGCATTCACATGACGGGCGCTTTGCAGAATGGTATTCACAGCGAATACGGCGGTAATACCGGATTTGTGAAGTGCACATGCGGCTATGCCGCTTATGTGGAGTTCGGCACAGGCATTAAGGGCTCACGAAGCCCCCACCCTGACCCGGCGATACTCGGCTGGTCCTATGACGTAAACGGTCACGGGGAGCTCGGCTGGTGGTATCCGTCCGGCGACGGGGACACAAATCCCACACGAAAACGGCTGAAAGACGGCACCTATGTCGCATGGACAAAGGGCATGCCGTCCAGACCGTTCATGTACAATACGGCGCAGCAGCTGAGAGCGCTGGTGATTCCGACAGCAAAGGGAGTGTTCACATGATTGACATTGAAAGCACGGTGTTTGACTATGTGGCGACCGCCCTGCGCGAGGAATACAAGGGCATTTCAGTTGTGAGCACGTCAAGCGACACCCCGGCGAAATTCCCGGCGGTGTGCTTATGGGAACAGGACAACAGCTGCTATGCTCCCTCACAGACGGCTGAATGCAGAGAAAACCACGCACAGCTTATGTACCAGTGCGAGGTGTACTCCAACAGGCAGAGCGGCAAAAAGGCGCAGGCACGGGAGATAGCAGCTTTTGTTGACAAGAAAATGCAGGAATTAGGCTTTATCCGTACTTTCGGACAGCCTGTCCCCAATGTTGCTGATATGACGATATACCGCTATACAATGCGGTTTTCGGGCATTATCGGCAGAGATAATATAGTTTATACTTCATAGGAGGTTAAATCATGGTAAGAGGAATTCCTATCAGCTCGGCTGGTGCGAAATTCGGATATGCGGTTGAAACGGTCGCAGGCACCATGCCTAAGACCGCGCTGCTTATTCCGGATATCAAGTCCGGTCCCGACCTTAACCCGCAGCCGGAAATGCTCGATACAAGCGATCTTTCGTGTACCGAAGTCAAAACATTCACCCCCGGTCTGAAAGACCTTTCGAGCGCTTCCACTTACAAGGCTAACTTCACAACACTGCTCAAGAAGGAGTGGGCGAAGATGGTTGCGGCGTCAGAAGCAGCCGAAAAGGACGACAAGGCTACATGGTTCTTCATCAAGCTGAAAAACGGAGACACTGCTGCATACACAGGTAAGCCGAGCGCCCTTGGCATTCCTACGCTTGAGGTCAACTCCGTTGTCGAAATCGACTGCTACATAGCCCCCACCGGCGAGCCCAAGTGGATTGACGACAGTATCACGTTCACAGAACCGACAGACGAGTAATACTACACATTACAGGAGGAAAACAAAATGGCAAAGGCACTCACTATCAACTACAACGGCAAGGCTTATAAGGCAGGCTATGACCGCGCGGCGGCAAAGATGTTTTCGAGAATGGGCTTCACCCCGGCTGATGTTGCGGACAAGCCCTTTGACGCGGTAATTCCCTTTGTTTTCTGCGCGTTCAAGAAGTATCAGCCCTCTATCAACCAGAACAAGGTTGAGGAGATCTATGACGCGCTTGCGGCAAAGGTCAAGCCCAAGTTCCTTTCGGCACTTCTCGGTCAGTACGCGGAAGCTGTCAACGGACTGCTCGGCGATGAAACCGCTGAGGGTGACGAGGGAAACGCGACCTGGGAGAATGCGGACGAGGACGAGTAATCTCTCCCGAAGAAACAGTCAGACAGCTTGACGAAAAATGCATATTGTGTATGTCGCTCGGCATGAGCTACACGGATTACTGGGAGGGCGAAAACTGCCTTCCCAGCTTTTTTATTCAGGCGTACAACAAGCGACACAAACGCGAACTGGAAGAACAGAATTTCAGCGCGTGGCTGAACGGCTTGTACTGTAAGAATGCATTCGATGTGGTTCTCTCAAACGCTTTCGCCAAGTCTGGAAGTCCTCGGGCGGAATATCCCGGAAAGCCGATGGAGATATTCCCACGTGAAATGACGGAAAAGGAAAAACTCGAAGAGCAGGAACGAGCCGAACTGGCGGCTGAAATTGCTCTTGACAACTTTGTCGCGGCTCTCGGCGGCAAAAGAAAGGAGCAGAAATAATGTCAGAAGCAACGATTGACGAACTCCAGATAGAAATAGAATCCGACAGCGCGGACGCGTCCCAGGCGCTCGAAAAGCTTCAGCAGACGCTTGAACGGCTGCTTTCTCCGGTACAGGCGCTCACTACCGGTAACGGTCTGAACAAGCTCACAAAGCAGCTGGAGAAGCTTGCAGAAGCTGGGCGTGCTATCTCCAGTCTGTCCGGGCTGGACAAGATAACCCAGGCTGCAACCGCGCTGAAGTCCCTCGACACGTTGACCGGAGCGCCGAAAGTAAACAGTTACGTTAACGCAATAAACAAGCTTTCGCAGGTTTCCAGAGCAGTCCAGGCGATAGCGGCATTTCCGGACGTATCTGCGCAGCTTTCTTCACTCACGAATGCGTTGAACAGTCTGCGCAGCATTCAGGATATCAGGCTTACGCCGCTTGTCAACAGCCTGTCACGGCTTCCGGCGGTGGTGCAGGCTATAAATTCAATGCCTGCGGTCGATACCTCGCGCATAAGGTCACTTAACCGGGCGATATCCGCCCTTAAAACAGGAAATGCGCAGAAAATCGGGCAGCTTGCAAATGCGGTAAATAAACTTCCCACAGCAGCTCAGCGTATCAACCAGATTGATTTTACGCAGTTCTCGAACAGCATACGGCAGCTTACAACAACGCTTGAACCGCTCATGCAGAGGGCTGAACAGGCGGCGCAGGGGCTTACTGCGCTAGCGCAGGTAATGCAGGCGGCAAGCCGTCAGTCCAACAACAGCGGCGGTCTGGGCGGTCTGGGGCGCACCCTCGGCTCGCTGTCCACAAAGTCCCTGATTTCGTGGGCTTCGCTGATGAAGTTAAAAAAGGTTCTCAACGATTGTTTCAACGTTTCCGCGCAGTATGTTGAAAACTTGAATCTATTCAACGTCACAATGGGAAAATCCGCGTCCAGCGCGTTTGAATTTGCGGAAGCAGTCAACGCGGCGCTCGGCGTTGATACCTCGGACTGGATAAGATATCAGGGATTCTTCCAGTCTGTCGGCAAGGGATTTGGCGTAGTCTCTGACAAGGCAGACCTCATGTCGAAGAACCTGACCCAACTTGCGTATGATATTTCTTCGTTCTACAACATCAGCACGGAGGAAGCTTATAATAAGGTGCAGTCAGGCTTTGCCGGGGAACTGGAGCCCCTGCGGCGCCTCGGATTTGCGCTTGATGAAGCAACGCTGAAACAGCTTGCATACAGCAAGGGCATAACCCAGTCCTACGAAAGCATGACCCAGGCGCAGAAAGCGCAGCTGCGCTATGTGGCGATGATAGAGCAGGCTCAGAACATCGGCGTTACCGGAGACATGAGCCGTACTATCGACACCGCTTCCAACGGCGTGCGCGTTCTGGAAGCGCGTATTCAGCAGTTCACCCGCGCGCTCGGAAATATGCTCATGCCTGTGCTGTCGGCGCTCCTGCCATATTTCACGGCGTTTGTGCAGGTGCTGACCGAAGCGGCAAACGGTATCGCAAATTTCCTCGGCTTTGAGCTGCCAAAAATCGACCTCAGCGGCGTTTCCAACGGCTATGACGATATCGCGGGCGCGGCTGACGAAGCAACGGCGGCAACGGAAAAATTCAAAGGTTCGCTGGCTGGAGTTGACCAGCTCAATATCATCGGTTCGCACACGAATAAGAGCGGTTCGGGCACCGGGTACTCCACTGACCTCGATATCGAACTTCCCACTTATGACTTCCTCAACGGCGTTGAGAGCAAAACTAAGGAGATTGCAGAGAATATCAAGGGCTGGTTTAAGGAGGCTCTGCCTTGGATTGAGGCGGTAGGTGCGGCTATCGGCGGAGTTTTTGTCGGGTCAAAAATAATCGGATTCATAACAAACCTGCGCAGGGTCGGCGAGGTTATAAAAACACTTGTTTCGCAGATAGGCGGTAAGGCTGCTAGCGGACTTTTCGGCTTTGTCGGAGGGCTCGCGGCTGGCGCTTCTTCGGGAGTGCTGCTGTATAACTCCCTGAAAAATCTCATCAAGGGAACTGGAAACCTTGCGAATAACTGGACGCAGCTTGCAGCTGGAATAGGGATCGCGGGAGGCGCTATAGCGGCGTTTGTGGCATTCAGCAATCCAGTGGGTGCAATCGTGACTGCTGTGCTCGCTCTCGGCGGTGCTATTCTCGGTGTGAACAGTGCAATAAATGAAACCAACGAGGAAATAGGGAACGCAATATTTTACGCAGACAACGGCGGCATAGCGGTCGACGGCTTTGCAAAATGCTTCACGGGTTTGTTCGATACGGTTTCCTCACGATATCAGGATATCATCACCACATCTGACGCTATCAGAGATAATCAGGAAAAGGCAAGCGGCGCGGCTGATGAAATACTTAACCTTACGGATAAGTACCAGCAACTTGGCGAAGCTATGACACCGGCTGACGCGCAGAAAATCAAGGATAACCTTGACACCATTGGCAGCGCTATCAAGGAAAATCTCGGTTCATACACAAAGGAAATGGTCGATAATCTGAAAACGTCGTTCCATGACCTTGCTGTACAGATGGGGCTTGATGTCGAGGATATGGTCGGTAAATGGTATCTGCTAGAAAATATGGGCAATTCCGCTCTCGCTGGACTGAGAAAGAATGCCGACGAGCTTTCCGCGAAAATCATCAATGGCACTGCGACCGCAGCTGACTATTCGCAGTTCAACGAAACCGTCAAAAAGATGGCTACGGTAGATACTCACACGTCTGAACAGGAATCCTTGAATCGTGCATTTGCAAACATCACTAACGGTAGCATTGATTTTGAAGACGCAAATCAGGTAAAGCAGGCGATAGAAGACATAACCAGTTCAGCCAGCACAGCATATTCAACGATTCAGTCCGCGTGGGACAAGCAGGCTGCTGACCTCAAAAACTGGAAAGATACTCTGATTAACTGGGGTGTTGACATTGAATATGACGAGAAATTCGGCACCGGTGCGTTCGAAAAGCTGTTTTCAGACCAGTCAAAGCTGATTGACGAGGGGTACAAGAAAGAACTCGAAAAAATCGACCTCATGAAAGGGGCTGGTGTCGGCGCGGCGTGGAATCAGGCTGATGAAAAAGTGAGAGCAACATTCGAAGCACAAATTCCTAGCTTTCAAGATTATGCATTGGCTTCCAACCCCTTACTAGCGGATGATGTTATACAGTATTTTTCGCCAGAATACAGGAGTGATTTGGCATATAAAAGCAAGAATGCCAATCGTGAAAGCAGAATTGAAGACCTTAAAAACAACGGTCAGTTCAAAGATGTGTATGACGCGCTGAAAGCCGCTGAGCTTGACGAAAGCAATGAGAATTATTATAAGGAAATAGGCGGCTATATCGTTGAGGGAACCAGCAACGGCGTTATCACTGGGTCTGAAACACTGGAAGCTGCGCTCAGCACTCTTGCAGCAAACGGAATGGAAGCGTTCAAGGACAAGCTGAAAATCCATTCCCCGTCCCTTGTTTTCGAGGAACTCGGCGGATATATTACTGAAGGTCTGGCTCAGGGTATAGAAGACGGCGAATCTGACGTTGATACAGCTATAAAGAATGTTGCCGCAGGAATGGCTTCCAGCATGGCTTCCGGTGCAAAGCCCGGCTATGCATGGGAGGGTGCAAAGGAATCATATAGCAGCAGCCGGAGTTTTGAAGATGTCACATTCACGACCGGGGACACTTACATCACGTTCGAACTTGACGGCGAAGAAATTGAAAGTGCTTCTCAGAAAGTTCAGGGCAGAAGATTTGCTATGTCAAATGGCAGATAACGCTTGACAAAACCCCTCTTTTGTGTTACAATTTGACGCAAGGAGGGGTTGTTTCAATGAAAAAAACAATTTTCGCATTATGTGTATGCACATGTGTGTTGCTTTCGGGGTGCTCTGGGGTTTCGCAAGAGGAATACAATTCGCTTAAAGAACAAAATTCTGATTTAAATTCTCACATAATTGAATTAGAATTGGAAAACAGGCGTTTAGAAAGTGACAATGCTGATTTGCAAGCTGAGAATGGCGACCTTAAAAGTTGGAAATATTATTATGAACATAATGACAAAACGGAGGAAGCCGCACAAGATACAGCGGAAGCCGCCCCGTCTGTGGTTTACGAAGATGAGTTCATATCGTTAAGCTATTGTGGGATAGGAACAGGAGCAAGTTTTCCTTTTGCCGACAAACAATGCATTATTTTTGAGGTTGACAACAAAACTGAAACCACATTTGAGTTTTCCTCTATATCGCTCGCGCTTGATGGGCAAGACATAGGCTATGCTACATGTTATAGTAAAATAACAGCCAAGAGTAATGGCAAAATTTATGTGGTAGCTGACGAACAGTCAAATATTATCGGTAAACACCCTAAAGAAATATCTGGATCCATGGCTGTCAAAGACTTGTTAGACATGGACATTTTCGGAAAAAATGAATGGTGGCATATAATATCATTTTCTGAAATAGCACTTTAGCTATTCACCCCGCCCTGCACAAAAACGCAGGGCGGTTTTTGTATATTTATACAAATTTTGAGAAAGGGATTGACTTTTGGAACACATAAATATATAATTGAATTACGGAACACAAAAGTGAGGTGATTAAATGAGTCCGAGAACAGGCAGACCAAAGATAGGCAATGAGAAACTTGATGTAGATGTTAAAGTTCGTTTTGACAAAGAAACAAACGAAAAGCTAATCCAGTATTGCAAAGAGCATGGTATAACCAGAACCGAAGCGATACGTCAGGGAGTTCATCTGCTGATATCTGCCGGAGAAAAAAAATAAGCTGTTGCTCCGCTACCAACGACACAACAGCTTATCGGTTTGAAAGGACAGGAATGCCCAATCTGAAATCTATTATACATCAGAACGGCGTTCCTGTCAAGTATTTGAAAGGAATTTGCTATGGAAAACAAAATCACAGAGGACATGATACTGAATGTATCAGCAAAGGCTGAAAGGCTCGGAACGATAGCGTGGGTAGCTGCGTGCGCGGAGTTTATCCCGGAAAAGCAGGAGAAAATTTACACAGACGTGCTTTTGGGTATCGCGAATTTAAGCGAGCAGCTTGTCAGCGAACTTGACAAGATGGCTGCTACGGCAAGCGGGGTGAGAGCATGAGCGAGTTAATCAAGATAAACAATCAGCAGCTCCCTGTCAAGGAATACAACGGTAAGCGCGTGGTTACTTTCAAGGAGATTGACACAGTTCACAAGAGAGCACCCGGAACTGCGGGAAGAAGTTTCAGAGAGAACAGAAACCGCTTTATAGAGGGCGTTGATTACTTCCGACGAAATTCGTCGGAAGCCAGAAACGAGTACGGAATAGCCGCTCCGAACGGTCTAGTGCTTATTACTGAAAGCGGCTACCTTATGCTTGCAAAGTCGTTCACAGACGACCTCGCATGGCAGGTGCAGCGCGAACTGGTGAACAGCTATTTCAGAAGCAAGACCGAGCAGTTTGAGCCCGAACAGCTAACGCTTGAAACCGCTGAGTACCACTACTACCCCAAGACATGGCACGGCAATCCGGTGATAACCGCCGCCGACTTCGCGCACTTCACCGGAATGTCAAAGGAAGCGATATATCCGTATTTCCACAAGCACCCCAACTTTGATATTTTCCACTACCGCCATCTTAAAAACGCAGAACTTCGCGCTTTCAAGGCTGAAAATCCGAGCGTACCGAGGTGCATTGCAGACCTTTACATTATCACGCGTAAGGGCTGCGAGTGTATGCTGAAGTACTTCGGGCTGACGGCGGATATCCCCATACTGGAACAGAAGCAGGAAAAACTTCTGGAGCAGAAGCAGGAAGAACCTGCAATTCAGCCCAGAAAGGCTTTTACTGCCGCAGAATACATCGCTGCGCTTGAAATCCTTAATGATTTAAGGCTTAAATTTAAGAAAGAACTGGAGAGTGAGAATTGCATGTTCCCTAGCACTACCAAGCAGAACCTTGAAGCAGTATGCCGAGCGATGGGACACGTTTCTATACCTTTGATAACAATAGGGCAGAACGATAAAGTGATTTAACAAAATCAGCACCTCGCACAACGCGGGGTGCTTTTCTTTGTGCAAAACATCAAAAATCACTTTGGTTACTTTTGTAACCAGTCAATCAGCTGACATAAAATTTCAAACGATTGATACTTTATCTCAATTAATTGAAATTGCCCGATTTTGACAAGCTGCAAAGAAAGTGATATGATTAGAGTACGAACCCGGGAGCGCAAAATAACGACTTGAAAAGGAGAACACGATGAACACATTTAATCTCACAAACCATGACGGTAAATACTATGCCGACAGCAGAGAAGTTGCGGAAAAAATCGAAAGACCGCACAAAGAATTGCTTCGCTCAATCCGCACCTACTGCGAATATCTTACTGAGAGCAAAATTGCGCTCAGTGACTTCTTTGTTTCCGCTGAGTATGAGGACAGCACCGGGAGAAAACTCCCCTGCTATCTCATCACCAAGAAAGGCTGCGACATGATAGCAAACAAGCTCACCGGAAAGAAAGGCGTGCTGTTCACTGCGGCGTATGTTTCGGCGTTCGAGCAGATGAAAGAGCAGATAGAAAACCACAGCCCGGCGCAGCTTTATTCCACAAAGGCTACATCTGCCGGAGAAGTGGCAAGCCTTATCAGGACGCTGCGCACAGTAATGAAAGACCAGAAAAGCCACCCGGCAAAAATCGCTGAAATGGCAGAGGACGTTTGCCATCAGTTCGGCGTGGCGCTCCCTAAAAATTTTGTGGAGACCAGCCGGTGGGAACAGTTAAGCCTTGACCCCGCTATATAAAAGAATACAGTTACAAAGTCGCGAATCCATGCTATAATGGATAGAGAGCCACAGAGCCGTTTGTCGAAATGACAGGCGGCTTTTTCTGTTTGCCGCCGTTGACATAGTGGAATCAAGGCGGTGAAACATGGCTGATATAGAGAAATTATCATGGCTTAAAATAAACGGCGTTGAAGCGCCTACCCCGCGCGAATGGACGGTAGTAGACAGCGATTTCGACAGCGACGACAGTGTGCGCGACGAGACCGCACACCTGCACAGAACGGTTATACGCCGCAAACATCATGCGCCAAAATATAAATGGCGGCTGAAAGCAAAAGACCTGTCAAAGCTGCTGAACATGATAGATGACACAACGCTTGAGGTAACATACTACGACCTGCTCACAAGAAAGCAGATAACGTTCACCGGATATCCGCAGGCAACAACGCAGCCCAAGCTTGTCTTGCAGCGGAGCACTTACGACGAATGTATCTTTGATTTCGAGTGCAGCTTCATCGAGTATTAAGGAGGGAAAATGTACCCAGTTTCTGAAAAGTACATAGAAGCAATACGCGCCCCCGTCCGTGAAGACCGTATCACCGGCGGTATAAGGCTGAAAGACGGAACCATAATCCCTGTTGACGACAGTATAATCGTGCAGAAGTCCCTGACCGTCACACGTAAAGTGAGCAGTTCCTCCAAGTTCGACATCGGCACGGTGAACTCTGCGGAAATGCGGATAAAAATACGCGACGCCAAGGCATACGATCATGATTTCGGCGGAGCGGTTATCAGTCTTAAATACGGCATTGTCACCGCTACTGCGGACGACGGATCCGAAACATGGGAAGACGTCCCGCTTCCGCCGTTCTATGTTGACGGCGGAGAGGCTGCCCGAAAGCAGAACATGGTGAGCCTTACCGCGCACGACACGCTCAGCAGACTTGCCGTTGACAAAGGGTCGCCGCCAACGACCAGCTTTTACGCGGCACTCACATATTTCTGCAACCGCTGTAATGTCGGCGTGGCAATTTCGGAAAGCGACTTCAACGCACTCCCCAATGCGGATATCACGCCCGATTTTTCAGCGGAAAGCATTCAGTCCTGCTGGGACGGCGTGATGTGGATAGCACAGACCGTGAATTGCTGTGCATTTGCCGATTATCGCGGGCTGGTTCAGTTAAAGCAGTACAAATACGAGGGCGGCGATAATTATGACCGCCTTATAACCGGCAAAGAGCGCACCACTATAGAATATAGCGACACACGCACTTACCTTGCATATCTGCAATCGTATGAGGGCGAAAATGTGAAGCTGTACAGCAGGGTCAAAACCTGGACTGGAACTGACGCCCCGCATATCAAGGAAGGCGCTTTGAACTTGCCGAAAAATCCTGTCGTGCAGTCGCTTTCCGCCGAACAGCAGGCGGCGATAAATCAAAGCTATCTTAACAATCGCAGCTACCCTACTCGCTATGTCAAGGCAAGCGGCGTTCCAGACCCGGCAATAGAGCCGCTAGACGTATTGGCATTTTCCGGAGGGGCTATCGACATCGGGCAGATAATCAGCGTGGCTACACAGGTAACGTGGAAGTACCGCAATGGAGGAACGATATATTGTGCGAATGCTGATGAATACTCCGATGCCGCGGACGGAACCAGCACAATAGCTACGCTTTCGCTGGAAAGCGATGTCGCGGAACAATCCGACGAAGCGCCCGTTATGCGTACGCAGCCCAAATCCCAGACAGAAAAGCAGATAGACGAGCTGAGGAAGCAGCTCAGCCAGGCGGGAGGAGACGGCATGCTGCACGACGTGAACGGCAGCGCCGCATGCGCCTATTTATCCAAAGACAAGGACAGCGACATTACTCAGATAACAGCGCAAGGCGTTGACGGTGATAAACAGCTATCGCTAATGTGGTCGCAAAAGCTGAAGTATCTGGGGCTAAGCATTACGGACGCAAATGGTATGCAAGGCTGTGCGATCGAGGTCGAATATGGCAGTATAAAAATCAGCGGCGGCAGCGGTACGAATATTTATGTCGGAGATGATCACGGCAGCGGCAGCCTGGACATAAAAGGCGGTGGAATACACATCACCGGCAGTTCAGGCGGCTTAAATTTCCAGGCAGGCAACAACATGTTGTCGTTCACCGGAGATACAATTTATGTTAACGGCAAAAAGGTACTTTTGGAGGGATAAATCATGACATCAAAGACGATAGCGCTTTCGGGCGCGGAAATCAGGGTGAGTTACGGCGGAGGCACTAACGTCTGGCTCAGGAACGACGGCACTGCAACGGTGTACGCGTCCACTGCTCCGGGCGTTACGGTGGGCGCTGACGGCACGGTCAGCATACCTGCGGGACAGGCAGCGGCGATATACGGAGCTTGCGGAGCGGTGTACCTGCTCGGGACTGGCTCGGTTCAGCTTGTAGGGAGCGATTACACCGCATGCCCTTTTAAGACGTCCACATCGGCAGGCGGCGAGAGCGGTGTGGACGAGGTGGCAAGAGCCGCCATAGAAGCGCACGCGGCTGACTCGGATATCCACGTTACCGCCACTGAAAAGGCAGCGTGGAACGCGGTGAATTACAGCAATCCGAACCTGCTGATAAATCCGGATTTCCGTATAAATCAGCGCGGGCAGGCTGAATACACCTCCGGCTACACGGTCGACAGATGGTATTCCCCCGGGAAGTGCAGCGCAGCGCCGATTTCCGGCGGTGTAAAGCTCACCTCTACGGTAACAGCGTCGTCAACAACCCACGCTTTTTGGCAGGATTTTGAGTTCCCGCTTCCACCGGGAAAATACACGCTATCTCTCAAGGCAGCGGACGTCACCGGAGTATGGGCCGCGCGTATCCGCACTGTGACCGCAGCTGGGGACTACGTTGACAGCTACTATACTCCCAGGCTTCAGGCTGGCATAAACAGTGTGACGGTAGATCTACCTGACAGCGAGTACATATCAGCGGTATCCGTGAGCCTGAACAAAGGCATCGAAATTGGAGATTCGCTTACCATTGAGTGGATGAAGCTGGAGAATGGCTCTGCAACACTGTTTGTTCATCCCGACCTGGCGACCGAGCTTGAGAAGTGTCAGCGTTTCTATCAGATACGGAGCACGAACGATATCGACCCGCTCGACCTGCGCCCAAGCATGAGTGCGATAACAGATGTCAAGGCAGTAGAAGGAGGATACGCATATGTCGCAGAATTATGATGAAATCATCGAACCGCGCGAAAATGACGAGCAGCGTGCTGCTCGGGAAAATCGGCTCAGAGCCGCCAAGATATCCCGGAGATTTTCCGAAATCGACCGGGCAAGAATACGCCCGCTCGCGGCAATAGTCGCAGGTGTCGGCACTGGCGAGGACAAGAATAGGCTCAAGGCGCTTGAGGAAGAAGCGGCACAGCTCCGCGCGGAGCTTGCGGAAATGGAGGAAACATGACTGTAGAGAACATCATCACAATTATCAGCGTAATCGCCGCGATATCCGGTATCATTTTTGGCGCGGCGGCGTTCGCACGGAACAAGCGGGACGATAATCGCGAGGACGGCTCATACCGCAGCGATATCGGGTACATAAAAGCAAGCATGGACGACATCAAGCGCAAGCTGGACAAGCAGGAACAGCAGTATCTTGACCTTGTAACGCGGCTTACGGCGGTGGAATCCAGCGCAAAGCAGGCACATCACAGAATAGACAGACTGGAGGGCAACAACCATGAAAATTGACTGGAAGAGAAAGCTCACAAGCCGTAAGCTCTGGGTAGCACTCGCAGGCTTCATCGCTGGACTTATCGTAGCGTTCGGCGGGTCGTCCGAGACAGCGGAAACCGTTTCCGGCTGCATACTCAGCGGCGCGGCGGTCGTGGGATATGTTATCGGCGAGGGGCTGGCTGATGGCGCGCACAAGGAGGACAGCGACGATGGCGATA